>Ga0210059_1001907_pt1 | contig 32084 bp, 15 predicted proteins | sample Ectturendosymbi2_FD_188042 | JGI IMG/M metagenome (GOLD analysis project Ga0210059, IMG submission 188042) | Ecteinascidia turbinata endosymbiont from Florida, USA - Sample 2 (SPAdes) (version 2) | ecosystem: Host-associated > Tunicates > Ascidians > Unclassified | place: Key West, Florida... | reverse complement strand
GGCTACAGCAGCGTTTCTCTGACCGACTGATCAGCCGCAGGTGTGACCCGCAGTGGTCGCCGCATTCACCGGACTTGAACCCCCCAGATTTTTATCTGTGGGGATACTTTAGGGACAGGGTGTATGGCAAAAACCTCCAGACTATCCCTGACCTGAAGGCAGCAATCACAGCAGCAATAAGAGCGATCCCAAGGGAGGAATGCGGGAAGGTGATCGAGAACTTTGCCCGCCGGATCCAAATGTGCCTGCAGCGCCGGGTAACTCATTTGGAGCACATTTTTGAGCGCCAGTGAAACAAAGAGATTTTTTAGTACAGACGAGAAACTTTGGAGATGTCTGCTACACAGGCTTGACCTAATCTAGCTGAAGTTTTGTGTCAATCTAAATAAAATTTTGGAAGTTATTCGATTTTTTGTGATGACCGTTTTTTTTTGTGTCACCCTGTACCTTGCTTTGCATGCGCCCTGCAACTGTCCACCTTTTGTCTTCATTGTAGTCTGATGCATCGCCAGGCAAGTCGATCGCAACGGTGAAACAGTAAAACAATTCCGTAATTTCATTAAAGTGCTTTCGCAGTTTCGTACACCATACTGCACAAATCTGCTGCAGTATAGTAAGAGGCCGAAGCGGTGCACATGACAATGCATAGATACCAAATACAATTTTCGCTTCCCACTTCTGCGCCAAAAAATTGTGTCTGCCTATAGCATTACAACCGTCCAGCGCCGGATTTAGGGGGGGCCAAGGCGCTCGGGCCCAGGGCCCCCACCAAAGAGGTCCCCCACCATGCTCCTGTGTTTAGCCATATGTGCGACATGTGCGTGCCACTTAGTCGTGTTTAGCAAGAAAACTTGGTTTGCAGACGCTATTAATTACTGGTCGGCCAAACAGCAGCACTTCACTTGAAGAATATTTGATATTTTGACGAAACAACTATTATACATATTGGTTTCCTGAAAGTCGGTGAATCTAGTGACTGCAAGCCCAAGCCACGTGGAACACGTTAGCTTACGTCTCTACTCATTTCTGGTAGATTTTGTGTCTGCTTTACTCACATTTGCATAGGTCGCATATGAGTAGCATTGCTAAGTATGGCTACTATACGACCGTATTTTGTAGTACATGTTCACTTTTTTCATGAGAAATGTCCTCATTTTTGCATTCTTGTTTTACATAGCTGTAATCAATGGCGTAACTAGAGCTTTGAGTCAGGGTGGAAAACAGCTAAAAGGGGCCCTCTAGCCACTGTACAGGGCCCACTAGCCAACACTCAGAAAAAACGTGAGAAATGATGGTGAATCCGGATGTGGATAGCTACGCTAAAACCTTAATCACCGGAAAATAACCTGAAAGATTCAAAAAAAACAACCTACTGCAAACCAAACGAATATTAAAACTGAAATATCACTTAAGATGGCGGTGCGGTTTTCACATTTAGATTGCCAGGGGAGCATTTGCCCATCTGCCTCCCGTTATTTGCGTCACTGGCTATGATATATTGTTTTAGCATACAGTAATCCGTCTCTACTGCAACAAGATACGAGATGGTGGCGAAGCTTAGTTTATGGGAGGGCCTGCGAATTGTCTATAATTAATCTATGTTTTAGTTGAGTTAATTCTCGGCTGAAAAGGCTGGAATGCTTTCACATTAATAGTTGCATAACAATGGTAAATCCTTTTTCACTGTCTCAATGACCTTGACATTAGTGTGCAAACTGCTGACGCCATCATACGGTACTAGCTTTGCTGATGAACCGTGATACGGTGGTCAGTGATACGGTGGTATTCGTGATACGGTGGTATTGTACTGTACATCGCTTAGTGTAGTTGTTTCTAGTAGTTATAGCGAGTCTAGGGGTGAAAAAATGCGGTCACGCACTCGCGCCTCGCGATCAAAAACTAAATGTTTTTGAGGCTGAGTGAATTACGTGTGGTTGCATTTGCACAGTTCGCAAAGAAGAGTGAAAAGACTGTTGTGACTTTGTGGGTATTGAGTCCCAAAAACTTATTTTTCGTGGCGTAACCAGGTGGCTATCACGTTGTCGCAGCTTGACAAGGATGCTTCAATTGTACCCAGCTCCAAATTCAAACTTCATGCCCATCGACAAGCCAACTGTTATTCTGAAACGTTTTCTTGGAAATTCTTTGAGCGATTTCTGTTCACATTAAGACATTTGCAATCATTTGTGGTTCAGAATATTGAGAAGTCAAAAGCATCAGTTGTTGTGGTCGTATCGCGTTTCGCCACGGTGAAGGCAAGAATTCAATCGAAACCATCAGACATACATATTAATCCAACTTAAATCAGCACTAAGAAAATTCAGCGAAGGCAAGAATCATGACTGTGATTCATTCATGTCAGGTGTATCTGTATTGTACAAGTCTTTTGTTTCCCATCTGGCTAAATGGACCACTTTATTTGCTGAATATAAAATGCTTTGACTAGATTCCTCCGTTTGCAAACAACTAATTAGGAAAAGGATGAAACCATGTGACTAGTATCTGCTTGATGGAAATTTTTCTATTGATGAAACTGAAGTGAACTGTTTGAGCAATACCAAAACTTGTTCGAGTTCGTACAAAAAGAGCATCAATCAAATGCAGTTTACTGTAAAATTATGGAATATGATGAATGGGCAAAATATTTTGCAACTTGCAATACCATTAAACGCTTCAAGAACTGATAAAGATTGCACAGTTTTACTTCAACGTTATGGCTCTTTATGCTAATATGGATCGATTTTTTCCTTGATACAATCACAAACTAAAAAGAAAGAGAAACCTTTCTGGTTTGACCAGTTTCTAGTATAAAGCTGGTGTGCAATTTAAAACATTTTTCATGAAAGCAGTTTCATGAAATTGCAAAAGGCGGTTCTACATTTTTAGGAAATTTAAGGAATCTGCAAAATATTCATGGGCTAAATAGGTTAAGCAAACAAGGATTTTGTTTTGCGTGTTTTGAATGAAACATTATCTACACTGGACGTTTTACTTCAATGCTTAAAACAAATCAGTAGGCCTATTAGTGAGTTGACTTGTTGAGTGTAGATCATACACTCGGGTAAATGATAGTTGTAAATTGTCCTCCTTTTTTCCGCTGAAAATATGGCAGCCCTATTGAACTTATTATTAAATGAGCATGGACAGAATAATAGGATCGTCCCTTTTACAAGTGTAGAGCTTATCTAAGTGGTTCTAAAAAATATCAAAAAGCAAAAGAGGCAAAAATGAAAGGAAGAAGTTGCAGCTAAGTCAATAAACATTCAAGTTACTATTTTACAGTGGCAGTGAAATCCAGCGGAGTTATTTCTGCGGAACCTGTAAAAGAGGACAGAAAATCGAAACATGTTGTTACAGATGTAGATCTAGCCTACGCAACAATGACAATAGACCTAATTTAACCAGCGGTGCAGCAGCAGAAGAACGTCAAGAAGTATCATTGAAAAACACGACGGATGAGTTGCCTGAAGCTGTCACTGGAGACAATGATATCGGTCTCTGAGCATCCACTATACTGGAAAAATGCGGGAACATTGGTTGAAAAACGAAAAGTTATTTATGAAAAATGATGTTCCACAGCACAGATAAGACAGGAACCCGTCACGAAAATGCATCACAAATCTCATTCGTCGCCAGCACCACAACGCCGAAGTCGTTGAAAGAAGCTGGCTTTGTTTTTCTCCTTCACAAACTTGTATTAATTGTTTCAGGTGTAGACTGATGTGCGCGGGACGCGGATATGACTAAATGTGCGCATTACCTTATTAGAAAAGGAATCTGGGACTGGAAGCACGCTGAGGACCCACTAGCAATCAATGGAACATAAAGATGCCACGATTACATTTGGTTGCATATGTAATTAATCACTATGAAGCATTAATGCAGAATTAGCCAGTCAGGTCAATCAATGCCAACAACATTGGAAATCGCTTCTGCAACGTTTGGTTTTTGTCGTAAAATTTATTGCTGAGCGAGGACTGACGTTTAGAGATGATGAAAACGTTGGATCGCCAAGAAACCTTTTTCAAGCAAAATTTCAAAAAAAGGAAACATGATGCTTCTGATGACTAGTTTTGCAACAGTTTCACAAATCGCTAATCATTGTCAATTATCATGTTGCATCACAAAGTTTTGTTACACTTGAGTTAATAAACGTGACGTCACAACATTACGTCATAAATATTAATGGTCCGTGGAAATACTAGTGACTTCATCGGCCATCCCCTACCTAAAAATTCTGTATCCGATCTGCACATGGGGCCTCCCACCACGCCTGGGCCCCGGGCTCCCCACCATCTAAATCCGGCGCTGCAACCGTCTGTTGCAAATGTCACGTGTAGGAAAACATGCTTATCTCAAATTGTTTTACTTCAATACAAGGCAAAACCATATATAGGCTTTCAGAATTTAGGGTGTTATTTCAAAATTTTAGGGTGTCATTTTGACAGCCAAAAGAGGCTTAAAAAAACACTGGATATGTTGTCCCGAAACTGAACCGAAGGTTGTGAAGATTTTTAAAACGAAACTGTCAAATCCAGTCCAAATCCGCTAAAGCAGAATTTGTAAAATCCAATCCAAATCCATCAAAAACTAAATGCGGTCGGATTGAAATCCAAGTCCATCATTTCTGCCCCAAATGTACGCTTCCTTTTTGTGTTTCCTTCAGTGACTTCTGACGCTGCAGATGACTAGAACAGCTGGCTCTAATTAGAAAAATATTGCATCTGCAAAAACTACGAGTAAATCTATTGTAGAGCTGTACCTTGCAAAATGTAGTGCATTACTAAGTTATAAAATGTTTATACCTGAAGGAATTTGAAGCATTTTCTATGAAGGACAATTGACAAGAAAACCAAATCAACATTTTCATAAATGGTGGGCTCCACGGTGCTTTAAAAACGAAGGACCGAGGCAAGTGTCTCAAGGGTTTGTTGACTAGATGGCCGCCATGTTCTTTCACCAATCTTATATGACGCAGTATCGCTCTTTGTTTACACTGATCAGCTATTATGCCATTATATTTTCATTTGCTCTAATGTTCACTGACGGTTGGTTTACCTAGTGTGCGATTGCTTTTTGTATTGCTTCTGCTTATTAGCTGAGTCATATGAAACAGTAAACCATTACCATCTCACCCTAAATCCACCACTGTGTGAAGATTGTGCTGTTGAAAAACATTCCTATTCCGTAATCATTGTTTGACAGGTAACACCTTGTTTGATAGATGTTAGGCCTACATGTAAAAAAATTATTGATACTATTTTTGAATATGAATGTGTTTTTCTTAAATATTGACTTGTTTTGTCCTAACTCGGTCTGCATGAGAAAGAACATTTGTTGGTATGCTAATGTTTTTTTTCAGATTTGTTCAAAAATCTTGCCCCGGGTTAGCCTTTTTTAGATTTACATAGCAACGGAAAAAGTAAGCCTCCAACGAAGCTTTCTTATCCGTTTTACTTCATGTGATCTCATGTGAATTCACAAATTCATGGCAAGATTCCAACTTATGGCAAATCATAAGTTTTAATCATAAGTTTTAAGGGCTTGCTACAGAAACGTATCACCCAGTCATAAAATCAATTTTCGAAGGTTAGGTGATAGATAGAAATACTTAGGTAAATTTTGACTGCTGGAAAGCCAAAACTTTTTTATAATATCTTGCAATCATTTCAAAACCGCCAATTTATTTCTGTAATCTGTAGGAATTACCGTTGTTGCAAGGGTCTCCCACTTTTAAAGGTGAAGCAACGCATGATTTCTATAGAAAATGCAATGTCACCGATGCTGGTGAGTCGTTGATATGGTTTATTGGTTAACGTTTCGCTCTAATTGCGACCAATCACTGTACAGGAGTGGCGGGAAGTTGGTGTCACTGGTCTACATAGAGCTGCCCTTGTCTGGTCTGGCGTAAAGTTGTGAAGGATGTTTCAGCGTCTGATTCGTCGGGTGTTCAAGCAATATTCAGCTCAACTAGTCATTTCTTACGTGTGTGATGCGAGGAGTTAGTATAATTTAAAGATGATCTTATGCTCTATCTGTTTTCCTGTGCCAAATCCTTGTTATTTCCGTTGCAGCCAGCCAACTTGGTACTTGACTGTATAACTGTTTTGTAGTGCATTGTAGCTACTTCAGGTCTTGCTACTGTAATTCATTCCAACAGTAAAACACTGCATTTCAGGTGTTTTAATAGTGTATTTTGAGCATAAGTTGGAAAACATGACATTTGATGACTTGCACATGTGAAGCACTGTAAGTGTAGTAGTATGACTGTATAGCAAAATGCTTTGTTTTCTTCTGTTGACGTTGTAATGTATGATGCTGTGCATCGCATGTGAATTGAAAGTGGTTGTGTAGTGGGACAGATTGTTGTCAGGATTAACAGAATTGTTGTCATGTGGAACATGACTTTTCTTTCAGTGAAAACTTCACATTTGTTAAAAAAGTTTAATTTGCTATCACAATACAGTGTTGCCTAGTCAAAACCATTGCACGTTGCTGTCTAGTCTAGAGCTGTTGAGTGTTGAGTTACACTTACCAGCCTATCATAACCTAGTCTGATTTTGTCTGGCAGTTATCAAGTAGATAGTAATATGTTACTTATTCACTAAATAAGTTTCTGAACATTTTCAGGTGTGACATGCATATAAGGCAACTACTGAGATAAATCTTGCACATGTGCTTTAGACTAGAGAAGAGTCAGTATGAAAAAGCTGGTGCTCGTAACCATCATATTTCGACTGACTTGAGCATGGGTATATACAACCAGAAGCTTCTAATTGAAGTTTATAGAATTTACCCTTACAACTGTCTGAATAGTGTGGGATGCTGAGCAAAGAAGTTATGACCATTTGTAGAAATGTTTGTCTTGGTAAACTTTATGACTGAATCACCACACACTTTTTGTTCTAACCATTTTTCAAACACCAAGTTTTGGGATTGTTATAGTTACTGTTTCAAGTGTGGCAGTGAATTAAACTGAGTTGATTTTATTTATGTAAACATTAAACTTTTTCATGTAAGTTAAATTTAAAGCATTGGGATACTAAAAGAACTTTTGACCAGGTTGTCTTGTGTAGTACCCCTTCACATTTTAATGAATTTCTATCATGGTTAAGAGTCAATCTAGCTGAATTGTTGATGATTGATGTAAATGAAGAAGTGGGCGATTTTTTACCAATAGTTAAAAATGAGTAACATCTTTGCAAAAACGTATCTATCTATATAGCATCTTTGCAAAAACGTATATATGTCAATATAGCTCTTATCTATCAATATACCTTAATTTGCAAATCATGCCTGTTAGGCCTATCGATGAAAAATCATGCATTTTATTAAGTATATCATGCAATGCTTCTTGAAGCATAATCCTCTTGTCTTCACAACAACTGGAAAGATGGCACCAGAATGCAACAGAGCAAACAAAAGACTGGCAGAAAAAATAGCTGAAAAACGCAGGGAGCCGTATGCATCTTTAATAACATACATAAGGACAAAGCTTAGATTTGCTTATTTGAGGAGCACCCTTGCTGCAATACGAGGATTTCGAGACAAACAAAATGATGTCCACCTCCAAGACCTCACGGACATTGACTTCAGCTTAATTCCTAGGCCCACAGTCACATAAAGCTGAACGACGGTGTCAATGACATGACACCAGTTACACTTGTGAAATAAATGGGTAGTTTACATAGATAAGCTATGACTTTTTGTGAAACTATACCTTAGAACTAAATAATTATCTAACCTACTAAACATTTTTTTTGTTTTTCATGTACCTAACACTTATTGGAATAAATAATGATTATATATTGCTAATAAAATAATACTCTAACCTGTTCACATGCTTTACTCTTCAACTTCATTCGGTGACACGATGCATCTGGTTGGGAACAACTTATCCATGCAACCCACCCCACTATAGTCTGTGAGTAAATCTACATTTCTTCATGATGTGTATCTATAAACATTGTTTTCTGCCCACGCTACATGTTTTTGTGATGAAATGTTGTACTAAAATGCTTTGCCCTCTGCCTCATAACCATTATTGCTGCTCGCTTCCCTCACCTGTATGGCTGCCTTACCTGCTCATCTGTACATGCCTCATCTTTTCACCCATTGCTTGCCCACCATCATCTGTGTTATGTTGATGTCTATTGTGTTTTTTTATTTTATTTTCTTGTTATATGTTACATTTCTTTGTGACTTCATTTTGGCTTGTTTGTGTACATATTTTCTCTTTCGCTTTTTTCTTGGGCTATGGAATGCATTGTGCATTAAGTATATATCAAGCATTTTAGGGATAAAACATGAGACAAGACAAACCAGGTGTGAAAGTGTAGTATTGAGGATTTTTTAGTGATGAGCAAGGTGGAGGTGAAAATTAGTGACTGTACAGTTGGCTTTTTGTATGGGAAGTCTTTTCTCATTTATCATCTCGGGAGTCTGAAAAATATTTTGGTTTAGATGAACATGCAAAGTCATGCACTTCTTGCTTAAAAGGGCAAGTTGTAAAAATCATGCAATGTTTCTTCAAGCATGACAACGATATGGATGTGACAGGTCTTGCAGTGTGATACAATCCTGTACGTGTACTTGTACTTGCCACATAATTAAGTTAAGAATGCAACTTTGCATTTGTGCCCATAGTGGCTTTAAAAAAATATTTGTCTGCACTTTGTGTTGTTTCAAGTTCTCATGTTTTTATGTAACTTCAAGAAAACTAAATTTAGAATAAAAGACTGTAATAAACTTCTTTATTTAAAAAAAATCATTTTGTTCAAGGAAAAACCATTAGTTGAAAAACCTACATATTGTAACTGTATTAAAGGAAGACTTTGGTGCTTTGCAAGTCTTACCACAACTCTGCTTTGTAGAGCTACCAGCAGTGCAACAATTGCAGTGATCATGTTATGTAGTAGTTGTGTGTTCTTTATTAGAATCATCTGTTAACTCGCACGATATGCTCAATGGGAGAAGAGTTGAAATCAACCTGTTCAGACAGCAAGAAGACTATAATATGGCCAGTGCTCTGGTTATAAACTGAACTGTATATTTGAAGGATAAGCAATAAGTGTTCCATTTTGTCATGTACTATCTGTGTCTTGTAGTTTTTTACATGCATGTAAAAATACAATCTCAGCTGACTTAAAAGTCAGCATACTTTAAAAGTAGGAAGCCAAAATTTTGCCAACATAGTTTCATTCTATACAATACATATTAATTTTGCAACTTATTCACATTGCACTAGAGTTTGTAATATGAGTATAACAAATTTGCTACCAGGTTTTAAAATTTGAACTTGAAATAGATGCCTATGGGTTAATACAAATGTAATAAAGCTTACAGATCCTTGATTAAGGTGATGAGCAAATGGTTTGTGGACAATTAGAGGCCTACAAAGCCAAATAGAAAGCCTGTAAAGCTAAAGCAGTGTTCCTCCCAAGCCAAAAAACTTGTGTTAAAAAACAAACTTGGAACAACTATATTAACCTTAACTCAATGAACAAAATGCTTAAAAGACTAACGATTTCGGAAAATTAGTTATCAATCCTTCTAGCAATGAGAAAAGTGAAGGAAAAAAAAGAAATGCTCTCATTCTGTATTGTGTGTCCAGAATAGTAATGACTCATTAAGGTAGTTATCATGCCCATCTTATCACTGCTCAAATACTAAATCTTAGTTGCAATGCTTTTACTAAATAATGGATTTTTTATAGTTATTGATTCAAATCATTGTCATTACATTTTTGCAAGATAAGCCCATTGATTTAATATGAAGGTGTTGGGTTTTAATAACAATTTTTAACTAATGATTAACTTTTGCATTTGTGATTTGTTTTGAAATTAAGGTTTATGTTATCTACTATCTTTTCATTTGAAAAATACTATAAGCATTATTGTATTGGCAGATTTCATCTACATAGCTTACTAATTAATTTTAATTGAAAATTATTATAAGCCAATTTGACTTGCTATAATACTCATACGGTAAGTAGTTGCATTATAGTAAAGCATGCCAAAACTGATTTGATATGTCAAAGCTTATAAAGCAATTGTTTTGTCTTCTGCAAAATTTATGGACAAAATAACTGGTTGCGGATTTAATGTTAGATTGAGTTACCTCTTTCAGCAAGCTCTTTTTATCTCCATAGGCTCATTAATTAAGCTAATGTTTGAACAAGATTAGCTTGTGATGATTGCTTTGTTTCAACAACTAAAGTCTTACAATTAACCTGCATTCACTGGTTACATTTATAACTGTTTTTCATTTCAAAGAGATAATAGATGTATCAGGAAATAGTTGTACTGAAGAGCCAAGTTTGTTTTGAAGCTTTGTTTTCAAACAAGATCCAAGTTTGTTTTGCAGCAGATCGCAGGTTTGTTGTCAGTGTTTGGATTATCGGGCAGCATTCATGACCTCGGTGCCTACTCAGTAGGTTTGAAAACAATTTGTTCTTTTCAGCAACAAACCTTACATGACAAAATAAAAATAATGCTCAGTCGAAAGTTTTCAGTGATACCAAAGACAAGGCTGGTTTGATAGTTCGTAACTAATACGGAGATTGTGCTTTAATGATGTTATGTGTTAAATACTTCAGAAAATTTGAAAGCATGAAAAACTTTGACAGACATACTGCAAGCACTTTAAAGCTAAAGCAACTGAAAATCATTTAAAAATGTATATCATATGTGACTTTCTTTCTTCACCATTTCTAACGTATTTTCCAAAATCTTGTTTTGCCAACTTAAATGACAAAACCTGCATGTCTATTGTTCATAGTAAAAAACATCCATGTGTTGCTTGTAGATCTACAACATCAACAAGATTCTTGTGCTGCTTAAAGCATAATAAATACAATATAAAAGACAGAAAATATGTTGGAGTGGTTCCAAGGTTGTTTGTGCCATCTTAATGTTCATAATTTTGCAACGACAGAAATGTGTCAGAAGTAAACTTACAAAAATTTGATCATTAATTTATGCACTCATTGCAGTATGTTTTTAAAGGTTTGAAACGCATCACAGCTTTTCTTGTAGAAGATCCCTGACTTCATGAAAGTCCTAAAAACTAAAAAAAAAGTTGAGTAGGAGCTATTTCATCTGTACCAAGTAAGTTGAACCAGACTAATAAGATATTTTTGGCTGATACTGAAATTTTTCTTTGCTGACAACTACTAGCAATATTTTTGCATGACTCAAACCATAGTTGAAAGACATTACAATGCAAAATTAAAAACTCATAAGAAATTGGGACTAGCTTTTAACTGAAGAACTGCACAAAACTGTTATTGCTTTTGTAAAATAGTTATTAAATTTTTCCTTGTGATGAACATGCCTATCATAAACAAGTGTAGGCTTTCATAAGCAAATACCACTAACACATATCAGCAGAATTTTGCCTATATTGTATGTTGCCATCACTGTCATATCTTCCTGTTCATATCAGCATGCTGATGTGTTGGTTGAGTACTAAGCTGGAGTACAGGCATTAGAGATTTGAATAAATTAACAGTAATGTTACATAAGGCTATAAATCAATTGCATTTTTGTGTTGGCATAAGACGTTTTTATGTCACACAATGAAAACATATTAGGGTAAGCAAAAAAATAAGTCATAGAAGGTTTCTCAACAACTATACACATATTTTCCCTTCTGTTTTCAAGGGCTGAGTTAAACCACATGCAAATACATCAGCTTAGGGCAAGCTATGTCATGGAATTTTCAGCACATGACAAGTAGAGCAAGAGGTGCAAACTTTAAAAATCGAACATTAGGTAGTGTTGTTAGGTCTTTTGAGATGTATTCCCCTGTGTGTATCAGTTTAAATTAAGTTTAAATAACTACAAAGTGCAGACAATTTTGGTTAGGACAAGTCACTTGAACAGTAATTCAGATCCACAGCATAACAATTTTGTCACGTCTAAATAATCCATAAATAGTATAACCAGAAACGTGCTGTAAATATTAATTATTAAAGCAAACTTGTTTTTTGGTTTTAAATTAATCTAGAGCAGTCATAAAAGCAGTAAATAATCTTATTTCTGCAATATCAATAACAGCAAATTTGATAATGTATCTAGTGTGGTTCACGATTGCGGGTGTATCATATTTTGATGCTGTTCTACAAACATTTTGCCAGTATCTTTCAGTCACTGCAAGCCAAGTTAAATCTCTATCCGCTTGCTCAGCTGTAGTTCATACGTTAAAGTCTTAAAACATTTATTGAATCATGATGAAATAGTGCAGTTTAACTGTTACAAATCTGTACCATAGGCACCTTTATGAGAAGGCATCATACCCTTGCCCATTGTGAACCTAGTGTGCTTGTCGTTCATCAGGTAACTTCACTCCACAGGTGAAACAAGCAAGGAATCTAATTGTTCTGTTTCATCGAAACTGTTGTATTTCACTTTGACAAGCTTTCTAGATATCAGAATAAGTCGAAGTGCTCGGCCGTTCTTTATCTTTCATGAACTGTTACGCTCTGTGTAACCGCATGATTTGACTCTGGTATCCGCCATTGCGCACACAGTGTTATCCCCACAGCAAAAGTGCTTTTGTTAACCCTCTATCAAATGCAGGTTTTCTTAGCAGTGACTCTGTTTTGTGAGGCTCTAGGAAGGTCAGCTTTTTAACTTTACAAATTTAGTGCTTATTGTAACCAGCCATAGTTCGTGTGTGTTACTTTCTATACTTGTTTTCAAGTGCCAACATTTTGCCTAGGTGAGGTTTGTCTCATGGTTTACAGGACTGAAGATGCGTTGAAAAAGATGAAACTAGTTTCCCTTTGAAATGAACTATGATTGATTTACTTGCTGCCATCTTTCTGGTGTATAAATATGGAAAATAGATACGCTTGAGAGTTTTAATCATTGCAGAAGTATGAAAGCAGAAAACAGGCAGATTCCTCAGAAGCTTGCTGCCAGAGTAAAGTTTCTTTGAAGCAAAGAATCAGTTACAAATTTTGATAGGAAATCAATTTAACGTAACGTTATGCATTGTCAGTCCTTACATCTTATTCAAATTGCATATTAAAAATTTGCAATTGATTCCTTGCTTGTTTCACCTATGGAGTGAAGTTACTTGAATACAGATATATGCAAGTTAAAATCATCGCAAAAAGATGAAAGCAGAGCCTAGTCGGCTGATTTATTGTAAGTTTGCAGCAAAACCTACAGCTTTTGGAGCTTCTATTTGATATTTGTAAGTGTTGTGATTGTGCAAAAATGGGCATGATATATTTTCTACTTTCACCTATGATGATGTTTGCTTTGAATTTTCCTTAGTTGTTAAATATTAATCAAAACTGACTAGAGATCAATTTGGTGTCAGACAATTTCCAAACTTACGTGTTTTAAAAAACTTTCAAAAGCCCGGATGATGATCGTCATTCTTGTTGATTGACTCACTTGATTTATTGGCTGAGTTATGCTAATGTGTATTTATCACCATCTTTATTATCTACTTTTTGGAGTATAAATTGATATATTTTGAGGGGAAAGTATGTTTCAGTTCAAAGTTTGACAGTGGTAATTATGTCAGTATATATTAATTATTTTAAGTTGTAGCATCTCAGCAGTGTTTTTTTTATGTTATTTAGTGCAGCCATGTTTGATAAATTTCTGAGTGTGGCGTGCAACAGTGTGTGTTGCTTATAATTTAGAGTTTACATATATCGCATTTAAGTAAGATGGCGGTTATTTCGATATGGGCAGAAAATATGGTGCTACATTATTTTCATTTCCAAAAATAGATGATTTTTAAGAAACATTTTCACCAGCTAACATTATATGTTGCAGGTTGTGCATTTGCATTCTGCAATATTGTTTTTTACATAAATATTAGTGTTTTTCCATTGTTCAACACAACACTATAACCATGATGGCTGATCAAATCCTGGAGAGTGAGTGTTTTAATTTTGTTCTGCATTATTCTGTTGTATGTCAATACTTAACTAACTATAGCATTTCATACTTTACTGCTTTGTATCTTATTTTGTTTGGGTTAAGGTTGAGAAAACACCAGTAGTTAATTCAAATGGTAGGTAAGTTACCAATTATTTTTTAAAATTGCTCGTTGTTTTACTTGTTTATCACCTTTGCGGAGACTAGTTATTTTGAAGGTCACATGTCACAAGGTCTGTAGCTAAGCTATATCAGTACATTCTAAACAAAACAACACTGCTCAGAGGCTTGTTAGGACATTACGTTTTGGCAAATGTTGAAATGTAGTTGTGCAGTTCATCATTGTATTTGGATGTCTTGTAAGTTCTGTTTTGCATGACACAGAAAATCAATATTGTTCTAAACTTACGTGTATTGGTTGATTTTGTTGAATATCTCTGAAACCTTCCTGTCATTTTAATTGGTGGTAAAAAGTGCAAATTGCCTTCATCAGAAACCATTTCATAAAGAGATAGTTTAATCTCATGGTATGGTTTTGAAATGGGGAAGTTTTCGTTATTGGCATAGCTTGAATGTGTGCAGCTGGGATTTGTCGTGTCTAATGACAGGATATGACAAAACTTACTATTTTTATGCAGCTAATTCTTAATCTATTCTGGCTTTGCATTTGCTCATTTTCCTGAAAATGTCTTTTTGTGAAAACATCTTGTTGTTTGATACAATGCACTACACATTTCTGTAGTGGGCACAATGTACTAATTCTGAAATTTGTTTCGTAAGTGTTTTTCTGACACACATTGATATGTAAAATCTGTAGGTGTTTGGTTTTGTCTTAATAATGTTCACCAAAGAAACTGAGAACTGAACCAGTTATGCATGTTTTTTTTTCAGGTTCATCAGTTGAAGCACTGATGAGTATGAAAGCAGCTAGCTTCACTGCTGACAATCTGACAGGATCTCCAAACCGGGTAATACATATCAGTTAAAATAATTGTTTTATAATAACCAGGGCTGTGGAGCCAGAGCCAGTTTTCAGGTTCTGATTCCAGGCTGGAACCTCCTTTTTTAGCTGTGTTTCAGTTATTTGCCCCATATTAGTATTAAAAATCACTTCAACACATTTTAAGACATTATGACCAAATTGTATTAATTTTTTTGGTCATTAAAAAAAAACTTGGTCTATGACTGAAAAAATGAACCCAGGTTCTAGGCATGTAACTTTTTGGCCATCTTTGCATCCAGCACCTAAAGTTTTGGGCTCTGGTCTGACCCCAGCACCAATCCTTCAAAGTTGCTTAGACTCAGGTTCTGAACTGCAGTTTTACAGCCAACTTTTGAGACTAGTTTTAAATATGTTTTAATATGCTGCATTGTAAGTTGTGTACTGCAAATGCACAATGTGTTTGAAACGTCCAAACACACTGAAGGTGTAACAAGTCAACATGTTCCATTCAGTTAAGCAGTACCATATTTTTACTTCACCCTTTTTTGTATTTTTTTTCAGACCATGAGGCGCAGTTTCAAAAATTGAATTTTTCAGACCATAAGGCGCAGTATTAAAAATTGAATGCTAGCTGTTCTTTTTTCATACATAAGGTGCACTGGATTATAAGGTGTATTAAATGAAGCAAAATTTAGATACGTGAAACTGTATTCAACTTGTTCACAATAACTCCCGAGTGCTAGAGTCGTCACTGGGAGTTTAATCTGTCATTACATACGATGGGGTTTAATCTGTCACACATGCCTAATCCACTAGACACAAAAAAAGAAAACAAAACTTGTGCCCGTGTTTGATTTGGTGTGTGCCAATGTAGTCAGGAGCCTCATGGAGTAATAGATTTGTGGTATGTCCTAGCTACTCTTGGAACCACATACGCTGTTCAATTGCAATTGTTGTTGGTTTAATATGTAACAGGATGGTCTGTTTACAAAAAAATCGTAACTAGCAATTAAATATATCACACCATTTATCACATACAATTGGTTTCAGATGAAAAAGCACAACCAGATTCATACATTAGGTGCACCACATTGTAAGGCGCGCTTTCGATTTTTGATAAAATTAAAGGTTTTTAAGTGCAGCTTATCGTCTGAAAAATACGGTACTGAAATGGAAAAAATGGACCCACAAGTTTTTGACTCCAGCTCCAATCTTAACCTGCTCAGGCTCTGGTGTCACAAGCATGGGAGTGAAGGCCAATAACTTAAAAACATTTTTGAGTATTTGTTTCATTAATTAACTGGGCATCCACAGTTTACTCATTCATAGAAGACCCAGTAAAATTTTGTTGAGTTGTTACTCGTTGCATACATGGAAACTGTTTGTTTTGCTGAGACATTTTGTCACTGAAACATTTCGGTCATTTGTCTCATAGTTGTATTAAAACTCACCATAGCAGGGTTCATTAACGTATATTTTCAGACATTCTGACCGAAATGACTTTTTTTTCAGTCATTTAAAAAACATGGTCTGTGACTGAAAAATGACTAAAAAAACAGCATGGAGAGCATCCTTCAGTAATTATTGGTATGATCAAAAGAAATAATAACCTTATTTGAAAAACATGTTGTTCATATTGAATATGGTTTCAGATTTAGGAAGAAACATCTGTTTCTTTAATATTTTCCATTTTGGAATAAATATTTGTGTGTGCTTGGTTATATGTATGCTTCTGACTATTATTTTTCAAATAGCTAATACGCTCTTTACTTAAATTAAGGTTTCAACATTCTACTTCTCAATAGTTTTTAAACTACTATAATCTGTTTTTTTTTTGCTGAGACATTTTGGTCATTTGTCACAAAAAATATTAAAACTCACTGTGACAGTATTTATGATAGTATATATTTTCAGTCATTATGACTGGATGCACTTAATTTTTTGGTCATTAAAAAACTTCAGTCTATGACTTAAAAAAAACTAGCATATATGTAGGTGATGAATCACCCTGTTCTTGCAATACATTGTGTTTTGTGTTAAGTTACTGTTTTAAACTGCCTTCAGAAACAGTGTATGCAAGGAATGGAACAGTAGTTGGCCAAGCTTATGTTTTTTTCAAATTCATATATTTGGTTGTGTTTTTATCCTGCATTTTTTTTATAGCTCTACAGAAAATTGTTATCAGTTTAATGTGAGAAATCGCATTGGTTACTCTTGCCTTAATTGGAAAATTGTTTGTTCATTGTGGCAAATTTGATTTTAGTGTGAAGATAGTTTAGTTACAAACAGATTTTATTAATAGTGTGAACTGTTATTACAAGTGAATGCTCTAAGATCTCCCTCTAAAGATGTGGTTGGCTCAGTGAGTTGTGTTTAACATGTTGAGCTCATAAGCACAGTGTACTGCATGTAATAGCAAATCTTTGGTGGCCTTAACCATGTCTCTGTTTTGTTGATTTATAGTTTGCTGCAAACGGTTTGATTTTCTTAAGGAATATGGTGCTAAGAATTTACATTGAGCTTTACAGTTTTTTACATTTGAGCTTTGCAATTTACAAGAATTTACAAATTTACATTTTGACACATTGCATACATCAGGGGTGGTCAGCATGCTGCTCGCAGCAGCATGTGACTCTTACGTAATTATGAAGTCCCACAAAATAACATGCATAACAATAAATGGCTTGTAAAGTTCTGTCATTGTCATGCTGGTGTGTGATATTTACAGTAGATCTAGCTGAGCAACGGTATGTATGTGTGTGAGGAAGAGATGGAGTGATGTTCATGTGAGGAGGGATGGGGAACTTTTCATGTGTGCCCATGTGTATGATGTGGTTCTTTGCGGTAACACAGTAGGAAATGTGGCTGTTGGTCTCTGAGTGGTTGGCCACCCCTGGCATACCAGTATATGGTTTGGAGCAAAAAACTTCATTGTTGTGAATATGCTGTTTTCTGATTCGGGAATTTTGTGGTTGCTTATCATTTTTTGCATGTTCAGTGAAAATATCTTGTAAATACAATATGATAATAAAAAATTGTTACATTATAAAAATTTAAATGCATGCCAAGTAGTTGTCAACTGACAGCTAATTTTTGAGAATCTGGCCAATGTGTGCACTATGTTGCCCCGTTTTGCCATTAAAAGTTATGAGTTAAACTCTAACTGGATATGCTTGTCATGCAGCCACAAAGAACCCGTCGAAGGAACCGTTTTGTTTACAATGATGATGAGGTTACTCCTGACGTTCCCAGTCGGCCACCAAAGAAATACCTAAAGCAAATCTTACCACACTTACCTGCCAGCCCACCTACTACCAACCGTCACAAAGTGAGTGGACTATCTGTTTATCTGTAAACCTTATTTGGTCTGTAAGCTGTTTGCATCACCTATTTTGCATATTATTTATTTCTCTAGGGTTGGTATATGTATTAGTCAATTGGTGTTTGAGTAATTAAACAATAAGAATGTAAACGTCAAACTTGGTTTTAATTTACTTTAAAGTTGAAGCAGGGTCACACCAAGATTCTCAAGATTGGGCATGTAGTGTATGTGGGTACGGTTCCATTTTAGGCTGTAGAGAACTGGTCCTGAACCAGACGACTTTTGTTAACAAGCTGTTCTTAGCTGCGTAACCGTCCACGTATGGAACAGCTGTCATTTGATTTCAACTGATAAGTGCTACTTGCGGCTGTAACGTCATGGCGGTTTAGGATGCAAAGGTGGTGCTGTTACAGTAAAACAAAGGCCAAAAACAGTTGATCTTTCTGCGCATACTTGACTGGATTAATTTGATCGGACTCAAAGTGTATTTTATGATTTGTCCAATATGTGATGTTGTTAACTTAGTGCAACGTCTCCAGTGATATTTGCATTTATTTTTTTCACTGTGGTGTTTCATTGGTATTTTGTTGTTTTGCATGAACTTATGGGGGCAGTGACGTAAATGACAGCTACGGCCGTCGCTTCCTGTCCCTGTATTCCTGATGAAGTATCCTGTGCTTGGTCGGGATGCATAAATAAACTGAACTGAACTTGATATTGTGTGCCAGTTGGTTATCACTCCATTTAATCGCAGACCCCCGAAACTACTGTTGCTGTTCCTGTCGCTAACCCGGTCAACGTTGAAAAGGCCGTTGCCAAGCGTGTCGGGGGTCGACTGCGCAACTTGCTCAAACTTCCCAAAGCGCACAAGATGTGTATGTTTGAGTGGTTCTACTCCCACCTTGACAGGTACGGTCGGTTTTGATGCGTGCTACGTCATAGTGCGCGCGCGGCGGGCGTAGAAAGTTGACAATGGTTTGTCGCACAGTGCTTTGTTCAACGGCGACAACGACTTCTGTCTGTGCCTGAAAGAATCCTTTCCCGAGCTGAAGACTCGGAAGCTGACCCGGGCCCACTGGTCCAAGATCAGGCGACTCATGGGCAAGCCAAGAAGGTGGGACGCGTTCTGGCACATGTCTGGCCATCGCGGTAGTGGGTGCTAAAAAACCATCTCGTTTTGATTGACAGGTCTCGTTTTGATTGACAGGTGTTCAGCCGCGTTCTTCGAGGAGGAGCGCGCAGCGTTGAGCCAGAAGCGGATGAAGATCCGGCTCTTGCAACAGCGGAAAATCGCCCACGAGGACCCGGAAATATGGAGTGACCTGCCGCGCGAACTCCCCATGTCGCTGGTGGTGGGCACAAACGTCACAGGTGACGTCTTGAGCCTTGCAGTCAGTTTTTTTTCGATAGACTTCTATTGCGTTTCAGGTCACGTGTCATGCAATAAACTGAACACTGTAAAGACTGTTTCGGTTTTCAAATCAAATGTTTGTTGTCTGAATATGTGTTACGTTTTCGAAATACAAAGTTTTCAAACGGTTGAAACAAACTGAAGAACACCGGAATTGAAAACGTAGCTCCCCTTGACGGTCTGGTTGTTCGGTTTCATGAGGCGTGATGAGAAAGTGGACCTCCAAATTTTGCATGAGCCGTAATTTTAAAAGAATGGTTACACGCGTTTTTAATGTTGTTGTCCTTGCAGCCAGACTTCGCGGCGCCCACGATGGATTGTTCACCGGCCAAATCGATGCGGTCAACCTTAACAATGCCTCCTATCGCGTCACATTCGACAGGTGGGCGACTGAGCGACAGTCGTGTTTTTCATCAAAATAAAGTTCACTCGTTGAGGTTTTGAGTTTTATTGCAGTTGATCAACCATCCCACACGTTCAATGCTGATCCAGCAAGCTTGTTGCGGGCTTTGAATCGAATAAAATGGAAAAATATGCGGAACAAAGAGTTTTGCATTTGCACAGTTTCCCTAAAAATAATTCCATTTGAATTGTTGTTTTTTTTCTAAAAAATACCCGCTAATTGGTCTAGCGGGATAGAGCGCGCCACCGAAGCTGTCACTGCGGGTTCGATTCCCGGCCGGTGTCTGGACCGTAACAACTCTATTATTCCGGCGGTGCCTGAATGAACCTGGCTCTATTCACGAGAGTTAGCGATTAATCCGCGCACTTATTCTCCTGAGAATCTTTTGGTAATAGCGCCTTTGTAGTGATGTTGGGGTAGTTCGTCCGGAAGTATCTAGCTGTTCAACAAAATAAGATGGATTTGGTCTTTTTGTGCGAAAAATCAAAACAAGGAAAGGTCCTGGCTTGTTCAAGTTTGTGCACCTTCGACAAACCTGCTTCAATCGCAGATCAAACCTGGGAACTCATTCGATCCCAGACATAGAAGTGGCCAGCTGTGAACCTCAAGAGACGATCAACCTGATGTCGTTGATGGATCGGAAGCGTCACGTCCCTTCCAACCGGATCCTCACTGGCTTCTCGAACCACAATCATGAGTCGGCGTTCCTAAGTCCAAGGAGTGTTAACGTATGTGTAGTGTGTCGTGGTAACACAGTTAATATGTAGTGTGTTGCGGTAACACTGACTATGTAGCATGTTGTCGTAACATTGAATGTGCAGTGTGCTGTGGTAGCTCATTGAATATGTAGTAATGTTGTGCTAAGCTAGTTGATTGTGTGCACAGTCGTTCTATGCGGTTTAATGTTTGGCGTGACTTCGCAAACGCATTCATGATCGCTTCTTGCTGCACTTTTACTTGCAACCACTTTCAACTCTTCCTGCGACCCGTTTTTTTCTCGCTGTGACAGTTCAATCGTTCCTCCCATAATAACATTAAAACTCGCCGCAACAGCAGTCACTAGTCAACATTTTCGGGCATTCTGACCGCATTGACATAAATTTTTTTCGGTCATTTAAGAAATATTTAGTCTATGACCGAAAAAAAACTTAGCTGCGAACACAGTTTGACAACACGTTTTGTGGTGTGTCGCAGGAACACGACCCCGTGCTGGGCAGGTCTCCGATAAGAAGCAAACTGCTCGGTTCGAATAACGCGGAAGACGGAGGCACTCTCGGGGGATTCCCCGTGCAGCTGCTGAAGCGTGTCGCCCGCTTGTCGTGCGTTCTCGCGGCGAAGAAAGAAAAGATACAGAGGCTGGGGGAGATGAACTCGCTGGCGGAAAAAGCCGTGCGTTGGTTGATTGTTGCTGTGATAAATAAAGCAAATTTATTAATTTACCGTTTTTCTGTTTGATTTACGCATTCCTTGCTTGCGGCGAACAGAGCTCGTACGGCGATACCCTGACGCTGGAGTTCCAGCGGAAGTACGCAACAGTCGTGTTGGAACTCGAAAAGCTCAACAAAGACTTGAACGCCCTTCTTGTCGGTGTGCAACGGTACTGCTTGGAGGTAAGTGACTGTTTCGTCATCACCCAGCGATACTGGTGCGTTGATGGTCATTGTTCTCTGAATAGATTTTTGCTCCGCAAGAGCTGTAGTTCATTCAGGTTGTCAAACCTTGATATCGTGGCCAATAATAATCACACTTAACCATGTGGAGTGTTTATCTCTAGAGGCCAGAGCGCCGTAATTTTGCTTCAATCTGCATTTAAGCATTAGCGATACTTCGAGTGAGCACGTAAGCGTCGTAACGGAAATAACAATTCCAAAAATAAAGTTTTCAAAGTTGTGTTGTTGTTGATTTCGTTTATGATGACGGTTTGTTTCGTATCATTGCCGCGTCTGACTTGCCTGCTGCCATCTTCGGCGCAACCTGGTGTGTTGATACAACTTTATCCGGTGTGTTGTTGGAGCTTCACCCGGTGTGTTGTTGCACCTTAACCTGATATGTGTTGTTGGAGCTTTAATTGGTGTGCTGTTGGAACTTTAATTAGTGTGCTGTTGGAACTTTAACCGGTATGTTGGAGCTTTACCCGGTGTGTTGTTGGAGCTTTACCCAGAGTGTTGTTGGAGCTTTACCCGGTGTGTTGTTGGAGCTTTAACCGGTGTGTTGTTGCAGCTTTACCCGGAGCAAACCCTCCCCAGCGACCGGTCGTCGCAGTTGCGTAGGAAATGTTTGGAGGAGGCGGAAACAATGGTCGCAGCCAAAAATGTCGGCGACGATGACGTCACGATCGGATCGAAACGCGCTGTGCGTGACGACGGTCTCACTGACCTCATCACTCAACTCACCAGCCTCATGCTGCAAGTTAAGGTGAGCAGTTGGACTAAATATTGCAAAACTCTTTTAATTTCGGTCCAGTCTGGTTCGGTACTCAAATTTTGATTTACGTCTCTCATCCTGCCGAACATATCTGCCGACTTTGGTGAAAAAAAGTTTAAGTTTAAATGATCCAGAATATCCCGTTACTGTGCCAAGCAACATTGGTGGCATCAGGCTCGCAACCAGGGGTGGTCAACTAGGCAATTTCCCCCCAAACTTTTCAAAAAGATTTTTTGTTGTTAGGTACAACAACTAGTTACAACCATTTTTCCCCCTCCCGAAAATATCAGCTAACTGCGCCCTCGGTGATATAATAGGTTATTTGAGGGTTAAAGTGACTTTGTAGGTGCAAGGTATGTAAATGGCATTGCTCATCCATTTTGAACAGATAGGTTATTGGAGATGCGATTGTTTTCGCTGGTATTGTATTTGACGACAGATGACGTCACAGTGCATTGCGAGAAAAGAATGTATAATCAAAGATAATGACGTCACCAAGTCTGGACACATTGTATCAATATAACTAAGGTTAAAACAACGTGAACCTTGCAGCTAGGGAACTAAAAACTTGCAGTCGAAGTGTCAGAAAGAAAGATTTTAGTAATCATTATGTGAATTGAGTGCAAAAACACACAACAGTGAAACAGACCTGAGGTTAGGACCACATCAGTGATTCAGTTGCCTTTTTACAGTTAGCCAAGCACCATGCTATTAATCACACAAGCAAATAAACGCATGTCAACAAATTGTAAACGACCGGACAGATAAACTGAATACATATTTTCTAAAAATCGAACAGGATGTATCAGATAATAGATGGTTCGGCCATTTATTCATATTGCAATAAAAATGTTCGGTATGTATTGCTCGATGATGACATTATGAGATTTATTTTTGAATTGTTGTTCTACATTTGCCCAAAGAGCAGCTCCTCGATGAGAAATTGTTTTTTTACCAACATTTTTTGAAACTTGTATAAAATAGTTTTGGTTAGTTGACTTATCTTGTATTTATGATAGTGAACTTCAACCGTTTTCTGAAACAAATGTTTAAATTACGTTGGCAACATTTCGTGGTGAAATTTATGCGTAAGTTTAATTAATTTAAATCGATATAGATCGCGAAGTTTAAGAAAATTTAGATTTTTACTAAGGCGTAATATGACATGTAAAATTATTGATGTAATAGTTCGTAGTATGTTCTTTTGCAATACCTCTAATGGTTGCAATAACAAGCTGTCAATCAAAACCCCTAAATGTTTTGCACACATCGTTTGTTGAAAGAAACTGTCATTAATTTTATTTGGATCAAAGAAGTGTGAGCATTAATGTTGATGTGGAGTAATTTAAAGGCAACCACAGCCCGTTGTCTACATTAACTAGTCCCGTATTCATCCTACGCTGCAAATGGACATGATTTTTACGAAATACTCACTGGACAAGTATCATCGGCATATATATAGGACCAGGGTTAAGAAAAACCCGTTTTTTTAAAAAAAACAACCAGGTGTTTTTGTTTTTTTAAACCTGTTTTTTTGTTGTTTTTTTTAAAAGAAACAAGATTTTGACCCCATTCTGAATTGTTTTAATTCCATCATGCAATATCACTACTTTCAGAATTACACAATGATAACTTGTTATACTTATTATCGCATTCAAAATTGAGGGTGAACAAATGCACCCCATCTTTGATTTCGCAAATTGTTGGTCAGTTCTCTCCTAAGTGGTAAGGCTTGGCAAGAATGCGCAGAGCAAACAGAGAAAAGCCACTCCCACACAAACTCTGCAGTTTCACGTCAAGTTTACGTGCATGCCCTGCTAGTTCAGCATCTGCAGAGTGTATTTTTTCAATATGTCATTTGGTCCAAAATCAGAAAAAGGTTTGATGCCGAGAAGACAGAAAATTGGTTAAAATACACCGATTGTGCAGAGCTGAAGAAGATAACCAGTTGAATTTACTCAAATTGTTCGATTCTTCTCTATTTTTCAAGTCCTTCAAATTTCGTTGCTGTTCGTTTCGTTTGATTAAAAAAATACAAGTGTCCTACTTATTTAATTTTTTACTTTAAAGTAGATTTTTCCAAGGAAAATTAAAGTGTTTTTTGGTGGGTTTTACTGGTATTTTTAGGTGTTTTGTTTTTTTTAAACCGGCTGGTTTTTTTGGGTCGTTTTTTTTTTACAACGACCCTGTATAGATGCAGAAGATTAGGGTGAACCATCAATGTACGTGATTGAGAAAAGCGCTCCCAGGGCAGAACCCTGAGGCATGCCATTTGAAATACCAACTAAGCCGGATTGCATGCAATATATTTCTGTGAATTGATTTCCATTAGACAAGTTGCCACGAAATAGTTGTAAGGGAATTCCTCTAATACCGAAGTTATGATAAAATTTATCAAATAGAATGTGATGATCAATGGTATCAAATGTATTTGACAAGTCAAGAAATATGGAGCAAGAATGTACTCTAATCCGTTATCAGTATTACTCAACGGATTAGAATAAATACTCCCAATTGCATACACAGTTAAATTTTGAGCTAAAACCGTATTGATATTTTGATAATAACTTAAATTCTTGTAAATAATAGTACACACTGTCATGAAGAATCTTTAAAAAACTTATTGAACTGCTGGTACGTTTTAAGCCAAGTTGATGTATCCTCAAGACAACTTAAAAAGTAGTTCCTGATATTGATTTCAAGTATCGTGATAGTCAGTGGGTGTAAGTCCTGCTTGAGATCATACAATGGAAATACCAAGGTCTTGTACCGCGGCGAGCACATACCAGCCTCCATGTAAATCCACTGCAATCTGTAGTCAGCTATACTCGGTTTTGATTTGGAAACAACTTTCACGACAGCAAAGCGTTCTTCGGATCGCTGCTCGATCAGCGCACCTCCTCCCCGGTCGCCGAAGCGCCCGCCGCATGCGTCAGAGCAATGTTTTTAATTTCTCCGACAAAAATTAACGAGAACGTTATTAGAGCAACCGTAGGTCCGGAACGCTGTTAGAACAGCAGCATTATGTGTTGAATTTCTTCATAGCATTGCCGGGGAGGGAGCACTCGTTAAGTAATTGCAGTATTTTCACTGTGAAATTACGTGATAGGATTAGCGACGCGTTTGTTGACGCAGTGGGTGAGGGTGCAGCGCTTCAAAGCCGCTGTCAGTCAGTGAAACTAATGGCCTTTTCCCTCAACCTATAAGTCGAAGCCTTATAAACTTTGAACCATGGCTGTGGTTCGGAATGAAGTGGAACTAAGCCGTGGCTTCGAACAAGTAGTTACGACTTCAAAGGCAAATCCCAGGCATTTTGTACTCGGTAATAAAACATCATGGCCGCCATTCCAGGTCACGTCACAAACAAACATCCGTCTGCAACGGTTTGTGATGTCGTGAGGTATTTGTCAAACTTGTATGACCAAATAATCACTGCATTGCAATATTTTGCATGTGCAAGGAATTCGGGAAATTTGTTTGAAACGAGAACTAAGCAGAAAATCAGAACTTTTAACAGCTCAGCTCATGCAAAGATCCCTGAAAAGATTGGCATTTGTAAGAACGGAATTGCTGGTGTAGGCACCTCTACTGTTCCACCTTCCATTGGTGGTTGTGGACACTGATTGAAGTTCGTATTCCGTTATTGTCATTTTTATTATTGTTATTGTTGGTATTAGTATTGCAGTTACTGTACCGTATAAACGATAAATGTTGTATGTTTAGGATGTTAAGAGAGTTAGAAAAAGACCAATCCATATATTTTTGTTTCTTCCCTGGTCTTTTTCTCGGAGGCAGCGGAATAGTCAGAATCCGGACTTCCGTGTTGCGGATGTATGGCGTTGAATGTCCAGGCGGAATGTCTTATTTCAGAGATTTTTCCATTTTTAACAGGAATTGAAAGGAAACAAAGGCAACTGCATTGAGTTCAAATCGTTGAATGATGTGATGAAAGAAATCAAGTCGAAGTTGTGTTCAGAAAACATGGAGTAAGTCTTTGTTTCATCGATTGTGACGTTTTCTTTCGCTGTAGCGCAAAAACTTTTGGCTTCAACCGCCGCCACATGCGGCGTCATTCAATGTCGAGAAAACGCATTGACCTAAAAATCTTTCTAGAACCAACGACAACACTTCAGGAAATTTTCAGATCTCGAACACCATCCCGGCAAAAAGCAGTTAGTGACTCACAATTCGTTCCTTGTGACGCACGATACCCGCTTTATTGTTGACGCAATGTCTGCAAATCTATAAATTCCCAACCAACACAACCGTGCTCCATTCAACAGATTAGAGCAGCGACAACTGTCCCCCTCTCTAAACCGTAATTGATGCGGCCACACATCAAACCTGGAATTACCGACAGGATGCACTGTGGTTGGACGGGCGGACTAGCCCAGACCTGTTCGGTCGACAGTGTGGTTCAGAAACCTTTCTTAGAAACAAGAAGCGAGCGGTTGTCATTGCTGAAACCTGAAATTGTTGTTAGCAGATTTGAGGTGCTTGATTGAAATTCATTTGATTAAATAAAAACTTATTCCATAGTATCTGTTCTAAACGTTGCTGGTAGTTATCGCCACCCTTGTTCAAACGGGGGGTCAAAACGTTGCAGCCGTCGAGTAATGACTGCCGAGAGCTGGACGCCGCGTGACCTGATTTGACCTCATGACCTGGTTTGACCCCTCACGACCTTGCGACAACCGTCAAAAAGCAATTCACCACCGGGCGTTGCACTAAACTTTGTGAACGTTGCATATTAAAAATGTAATTTGCAAACCTCGAAGAATTTTACAAGTGAAACCACTGGTATGTTTCGACTTTTGCAACACAGTAAAGTAATTATAACACATTTTACGGGTATGACAAAAACATACCGTTCACGGAATTTCCTGTGAAATTTTAGTGGTAACTGTCGAAGATGATTCGTTTTGACCTTTTTCTCTATGAAACGTAGTGGGGAAAATTCCCGCAACTCTTTCTCATTTTCAGGAAATACCAGTTGTTTTGTCAGATTTGACCTTTTCCAGGTAGTTCACAAAATGAGTTTTTCTGTGTCGACACCTACTTCGGTGCGGCTCAGGGCCCGGCACCGCCACTCAGGGCCCGGCACCGCCACTCAGGGCCTGGCACCGCCACTCAGGGCCTGGCACCGCCACTCAGGGCCTGGCACCGCCACTTTAGAAGCTCGAATGGGTTCGGAAAGTGGCCACAGGGTTAGCAAGTGATATATGCTGCTGCACAAAGTATGACTCATCGAGCCAAGAGCCACGACCAAGCACTTTTCCATGTAACACACATACTGTACGAAACCAAGGATGACAGCCCATGGTGGTGTGTCGTTACAGATGCCTCTATCAATGCTTGGTACAGTGGTGAAGCGTAGCATGCCGTGGTCTTGAGTTCGATCCCTGCTAGAGCCGAGCTTTTCGGTTTGAGCGCTGCCGGTCGTTGAAATACTGAATGACGTCATGTAGCTTACGTCACTTGACCTCACTCGCGCACAAAACCTGATGACGAAACGTTTTTACATTTGAACCAATACCTGAACTATGACGTGAGGTACGGCACCCCCTTGTTTGGCCTTAGTTCTCATTTGATGGATGCAAAGGTGTCAAGCATTACTTCTTTTGCGAATTCATTGGACTGTTTTCAAGCTCAAGCTTCTCATATCTTCAGATGCTTCCAGAACAACGTTGAGATCCACATCGCCCACGTCCGCAGTGGAATGGAACACAACTTCTTGTCTGGTTTCGAAGTTTCTTCAAACATCAGCGAATGCTAGAAAGTCTGCGAAGACCGGATGGCCTGTGCGGCCGGGACGTCACGACGCAAATCGATGGCGTCACGTCACAGAGATAGGTGACTTCGTGATGCAGAGATCGATGACGTCACGACACACGCTGCTTTCCCCTTAAAATGTCGCTTTGCGTTGTCGAGCAGGGGTGAAATTCGTCGCTTCGATTTTAAGGAGAAAGCCGCTGACGTCATCGCTTCTGCGAAAGTCACATCTGCAGACAAGTGACGTCACGGGCCACTGCGAAACCCGTTTCTTTTACAGTTTCGCGCAAGAAAGAACGCTTTGGCGCTGCACCCCCAAACGGTGCACGCGTCATTCCCTCCCACCTGTCTGCACCTTGTTATCGATTCCCACCTTTATTCATTCCTCGCCTGATGCAAGTGAGCATGTTGTCCGGTTCGTGTCCAGATTCTGATCGTAGGTACTGCAGACGACTTGTCGTCTGCCACTCGTCACGTGGTCATTGCCGACTGGTTACTGCGCGTGCGCCGAATGCTTTGAACTGATTTTCACTAATTTCAGCGTAAATCCTAATCCTTGTCTTCTTAAAAAGAACAGCGAAACGTGAGTTTCAGCCGTTACTGCCGAAGGACGTTGTCAGATGTTCTTGACAACCTGCTCTGATCATTCACCGATGCGTTTTCACTTTGATTTTATCAAAACTAAAAAGCCTGTGTGAATCATTTTAATTGTTTGTTCCGCCACACAAGAAGAATCCTTTTCTACGAGATAGCATTATCGTAATAGCTTCTAGTTTCGTTTATTTTTAAGCGTAAAATTTTAACCTTGGTGAGAACGTGTTTTCGGAATATTTTAGCGATTGCGTCACTGACGATGACGTACTGTGTTTCTTCACATTGAAAAACCCTCGCTTCAGCTTTCATTGCAACTGTCTCCACTTCCCCCCTGTATCAGGGGGGTCTCCAGAGCGAAACCTTTGTCTTATGCGGAAACGTCGCCATATAGTTATTCTCCTTCTGCATGATCGCTCAACCGTAAGTTTTATGTGGGGGTGACGTGTATCCCACGCGTGAGTTCCTAGTGAAGCGGCCAGAATAAGAGCTTGACGCAGCTGTGGAATGCGCGGTGTGGTTTTGTATGTTGGTTGACACATAACAGTTTTGTTTGAATTGCTTTCAAAAAATTCTACTTGGTTTTCGCAAACTGTTTGTGCAAAGATTGAATTAAAACTAAACGCTCTGTTGGAGTGCCTTGAAACATCAGCTCACGTGATTAGACATCAGTAGCTTCAGGAAAAGCAAGTCATGTGGTAATACGGTGTTTGTTAGACTTTCCGGAGCACTCGAATTTCCAAGACTGAACATAACGCATTTCTTTGTTTTTGTGAAACGCAGCAGCATCTTCATGCACAGGTAAGTACTGTTTGCAACGAAGTGACACTGCGCCCTGCGGCAGGCACGATACAGAGGGCTGAGACACCATTCTGTATGGCAGTGTTATACGGTTAACAGCTTCTACAAAGTTAAGATTTTGACCTTTCCAATCAGGTCGAAAAAAACGCCGGTAAGAGTTCGGTTGCTACCCACCATGCCTTTTATCCTCGAAGAACACACTGCTTGATGCGTGCAGTGCGAATATGCCGCAGTGCTTGTTGCCCACAACGATGATCACTTGAAAAAAAGGCAAACTTGTACACACTTAACCGGATGCTCCAGTCGGCGCTCTGTTTCGGCAATTATCAAGCGTATTTCACCTTCTGCTTTTCACTGCAGCATACCCAGCATTAACAATAGTAGCAATTGCTACTGACCCTGTGGTCGATTAAGTTTTCTTTATTATGCATATAGAAGTTTTTTTCAGCCCAAGGAACCAGTATTTTGCTAACTTTTCCGTAGGCAGTTAAGCGAAGGTTTTCAGTTGATGCTTTCACATTATAATAATAATAATATTTTTTATTGCGGACTCATGTATCACAGACACAAGAGCACAAACGCACATTACAAAAACGGTGTTTGCACACGACCAGCATTGAGAGGAGCAAAGCACTTTATCCTCACCAGAGCTGTATTGTCATTCGCAAGAGCACAAAAAATGGATATCCATGCAGTAGCGCATCACACAACCGGTGTTAGCACGTGTCCAACCTTGAGAGGAGCAAAACACTTTAACAGGACTCCTTACTTTGTGCATACTTGGTGTGTACACAGTGTCCACATATTTTTACTACACAAAAGCAATACCGATGTGATGCAAACACCGAGACAATTCACCAAAAACTACTGCAGTTGGTCTCCTTCATACAGGAGCGTTGAATAATTGAGGAAAATTATACTACTGTTAGTTAAAAATTAGAGACCAGCAGAATAGAGCCGTCTTTCACATGCTGCAGAAGCAGGCAGTGGAGAATTCTGCAGCATGAACAGGCTTTTGATAGCGGGTTATGACTGTGAATGGAACACGTCAAGGTGAAGAGATAAATGCCCCTGATTTAACCTCATTAATTGTAAAACTAATTCCAGTGGCGTAGCAAGGGGGGGGGAGGTCCGCGGGCCCCGGACGGCACTTTGCTGATTAAAATTCAAATTTTTAAATAAGTTGAAAAGCTCTAGCTTTTCGTTATTATTTTTTAATAAATTTTTAAAAGTTCTAACTCTTCAATTTTGTGTTTAGAACCCCTAGACTAGGCTAGCATAAAAAACACGACATGTGGCCGTGGAGTGAGCAAATTGATGAAATGTTTACTCAAAAGTCTGGGTCAAATCCAATGTGCTAATGCGCCCCAGTGTTTGTCTTGAAATCAGGACTTTTTTTTAACACACTTACCTGGGGAGCAATTGTGTCCCAGTCCCTACACCTTCCTCGCCAGACAAAGCTATCTCAGTCAAAAGTCCTTTGCACAAAGGAAAGAGATGCCATTCGACTAGCAAACATTAGGGCTCCAGTTGTTTGCGGTTTATACGTATTGCCGCTCCTCTCAAAATCTGATGACAAAGGCTTTGCATGAAATCACGATAAATAGTCAAGGCTAGGTGAATCCTTTTTTTCCTATGGTTGGTTCTTCAGGAGGGAGGCCGGAACGGGGGGTGCATTACGGCGGACTGCCCCCCTGACCTTTGAAAGGGGGGCACAGGTGCCCTTACATACCAGTATCATAAGTAATTTCATCATTTGTCACTATCAATTTTAAACAAATTCATTGCAGCTATTCGCCCACACCTAAAATTCGGAATGGTTTTCTGTTATTAGTTTTAAGGTCAGCATTGCTGCTAAACATGTAAATGCGAAAAGAATGACTATAATGGCTTTTGGTGTGCTTTCACACTGAACTCAAGCAAACAGTTTTGAACTCGTGGTACGTCAAAGCCACGGGCGTCCGCAAGGGTGCGTCAAAGCAAGGGCGAATCCAGGGGCTCCATTGAGGCGATCGTTCCCCTTAAAACCTACGAATTAACCTTACTTGGCATGATGTGTGCAATTCGGAAACCATCATTCGCAATACAAGGCCATTTTGTCATCCATTGTTTTGTCACAGAAGTGTTGTGAACTTGTGAAGTATACTTCATCTCTCTTACAGCAGTGAACCCGTAATGAGACTTGACTAACAAATATTACTGAAATCGCCCCTACCTTATTGGCTGGATCTGCCCCGGGGTCAAAACAGGCACTTACCTCTCTCTGGAAATTGGGACTAAGAACCAAAACTTTCTAGAAAATTTGACGTCAGCAGCTCAATTCCAATTAATTGATTTATTTCTTGCAATAACAGTTTATTTGCCGGTACGCAGTGCCGTGGCAAGGGTAAGTGAGGCCCCCCCCGAAATTTCACGTGGGGCCCCCCATACGCTATTGGCCTATTATTATGAATTGCAGTAAAAAGTCGTAACCTCTCTGGCAGTCATTTTCTCCTCAACAATATGATTCTTTC
>Ga0210059_1001906_pt1 | contig 32087 bp, 25 predicted proteins | sample Ectturendosymbi2_FD_188042 | JGI IMG/M metagenome (GOLD analysis project Ga0210059, IMG submission 188042) | Ecteinascidia turbinata endosymbiont from Florida, USA - Sample 2 (SPAdes) (version 2) | ecosystem: Host-associated > Tunicates > Ascidians > Unclassified | place: Key West, Florida... | reverse complement strand
ACATCTGTCTCACAGGGCAGAACGTCGGTGAAGAAAAGTTCGTACGAACCTTGCTGGAACGAACAAATCATCTTCACCGAACTTTTTCCACCGCTTTGCAAACGCATCAGGATTCAGCTGTTCGACGAAGACACCACCGGCAGCGCAGTCATCGGTACTACTTTCATCGAACTCGACAAAATATCTAACTCGGGCAACAGAGGTTTGTCACTTCAACTGAAGTGCTAAGTCCGTGCATCATTTAGTTGGACTGTTTGCAACTTTTGACGAATGACCTGGACATGCAAATCGTGGTGCCACTTTTGACGAATGACCTGGACATGCAAATCGTGGCAGTAGACTCACTGGTGCACAAACACACTAAATCGCCTCTTGATTATAATTTTAGTTTTGATGAACGGGAAATTATCGCAATGTATTGTGCAACATTTTGCGTTCTGGATGCAGGCCCACAACCAGGGAGGCAACCGGGCAATTGTCTACCACTCGAAATTTTCAAGTTGTTAGGTAAAAGAACAAGTTGCAACAATCATTTTGCTCCCCCCGGAAAATATTAGGTGGTTGGGACCATGTCTGGATAGTTTATCCATTATGGATGCACGGTGTTGATTCACATACTATGGGCTCATCAGTGTAGCACGCAACCCGCTGACGCCGTGAAAATGTAAGATAATATCAACCGTTTTTGTTGCAGTAGTAAATGCTTTCAGGCAAATGCTGACCAACGCCCTAGCATCTAGCTCACTCACATAAAGGAACGCTTCGCCAGTTGTAGCTTAGTTTTGGTATTTATCGTTGCTATCTTCCACTCTTTCTTGATGATGATTCCCCTTGCAATAACTCCCCGGTATTTCCTGTCTCCATGATCTTCATGTTCGGTCTTTCATTTGTCACTTTCACTCACTGAAGTTGGTAATCCAGATTGGAGATGCCATTTGAATTTTTCCTAATATCTTCAAGACATCGTTTACGGCCTTTCGCGAGCTTTCTACTTCGATCGTGTCTCTCTTTGATGAGGACCATGAATGGTCTGAGAGCAAACTCTAGAAAAGAGTCAATGCAAGCTCGTAGATGCCCTTTAACATCCATAGGTGAAAATAAAATTCTGCACTTGACTGCTAATGCCAATCTGCAGGCGATGTGATTTTGATCAGAATAGACGTTCGGTCTTAAACATCAAACTACCGGAAATTAAAGTAGATAAGGGCAACCGCAGATACGATACAAGAAACCAACTTTCGGTTCAAACGCAAGAATCTTAGTTGTTAACAAAAATTATAAAAAACTGTAGCACTTTTGGGTAAGATCGCTAATAGAAAAAGTTTGGAATTTACCTTGCAAAAATATTCAAATTGTGGTTCTATCCAAAAACTAAACACAGCAATTTTGTTTTGGACAGAGATGGAGAATCACACGCGAAACGATTCCAAATTGTTGAATTTCATTTAGGCTATACTCGCTTTCCGTACTCCCTGCGGAGTGTCACGAGTGGCTCGCTGCGCCCATCTCCGCTTGCTTGCTTCGTGGTCCACGCGGCTGCTTTTGCAGTGAATGCTGCGTTGCTGGCGACGAGTCAATGGCAGCACCGCGCGTGAGCCGTTCCCTTTGCACCCAGCCATCAACACTGCGCGTAAGGCTGGAAAGGACGCAAGTACAGTTTTTCTCAAGACTTCCTAATGGCCCTACCTGGAATCGAACCCAGCCTACCAGCTCTGGTGGGGCGTGCTCAACCAACAGTTTCTATTCACTGCAAAAGCCTGCCCAGCTCAACCTACAGTCTCCTCCTTCACTGATAATAACTAATCAGTCACTCCGATGCTGATAAATTCCACTAGTTAAAAATGCAGTGAAAAGGTCAATTTCTACACAAACTGTTTTTGTGAAAATGGCAACACTCTAGGTAGGTTTCTGCTTAAGAATGCAAGTTGTGAACGCTTTGAAGCAAATTAAAGTAAACGTATTTTATGAGTAAAACCATTTTTTATATATGATAATCTTCGAGCCAAGTTGTGTCGAGCAGGGCCGATCTAGGGGGCGATTAGGGCGATCGCCGCCCCTAGAACCTGCGAAAATAACTTTTTTTACCATGATTTTGAACAATTCGGAAAATAGCATTCGCACTATAAGGCCATTTTGCTGTCCACTGTTTTGTCACAGCAGTGTCGTGATGTATACTTCATCTCTTTTACAGAAGTGAACACGTAATGTGACTTGACTTCCAAATGTCACTGAAATCTCCCCCTCTAAACTCACTGGCTGGATCCGCCCTCGGTGTCGAGTCCTTGACCATGCGACAAGTAATGTCCGAATCAAGTCGCAACTTGTTGTCGAGTCATTTCGGATCTCTCAGTTTTCAGTTTTAGCAGTCTACATAGCAAAACATGGAATAGTTTAATAAAATAAAGATAAGTTAAAATGTACAAAATGGAATAAAAACTGACCCACCGGCATAGAAATGTGTGGTATTGCCCATCTCAATAAGTATGTTCTCGCTTAGTCGTTACAAGTCTCTGCATTGGATGATTTCATTCAAGACATTTTTTTCAAGCAAAGGCTGAATGGCACGATTAATTGCAAGTAATACAAACTCATAACTTGAGGCTGACTTGATTCGAGTCAATGAACCGATTGGCATGTCTGCTATTGTTCTTTAGAGGTCATGTTGCTCAGAAAAAATACAAATCTTCTAAATGTTTTTCGCTGGCTTTTCGTTTTTTTAGTGCAGATTTTCACACAAGATTTTTATCAGTTGGTTTGAAAGTCCTATATGATTGCGTGCTGCATAATGTTGCGTGCTGGATATACGCTTCAACTAACGCAAGTAGCCGTCACACTTGCACAGCTGCGCTTTTCATACATTTGCGATGTCATTTGTGACTTGAACGATATGTTTCTGCAGCACATGCAGTCGATAACAACTCATTGTCATCCATTCAGGTTTCCTTCCAACGTTCGGCCCGACCTTCGTCAATATGTACGGATCTCCTCGCAACTACACGATGGTCAACGAGCATTCCGACCTCAACTCGGGATATGGTGAGGAGGTTGCTTTCAGGTGAGAGATCAACTGAGCGGAAGCACTTCAGCGGTGACTGGGAAAGGAAAGCTGAAAGTTGCAATGTGTATTACAAAGAGTTCTTTTCCAGTACCAAACCAGCCACCATAAACGTTGCAGAGATTATAAGTTTCGTTTTCTGCGCAGGTATCCTCAGTTCCATTTCATAAAAAAATTCGCATGAACGTATTCTGCAAATTTTAGCTGCCGACATTGAGGGGAAATTTTGGTCGCGTGGATTAAATGCGTTTTGATTAAGGTTCCAATCTTTGCGCTGGGCCAACCTTGTTTGTTTCAGACAGCCGTTTTTTATTTTGCTTGCCACGTGCTGCTGACAAACCACCTTGTGTGACATTTTCATTGTAGAGCTCGCCTCTTGGTGGCGTTGTCTGTCGAGCTGGTATACATCAACTCCAGTGAAGATCAGGGTTCGTCTGATGTCAAAGTTGAAGTCATCCCTGCTCTGTCTGAGGTGAGATTTGTATGGGTGAACACGCGCATAATATTGATAAATATATCTGTACCATATAATACCATCTAAGTCAAGTTGACGAAAACAATTACCATTAGATTTAGGGTGCGATAGAAGTTAAACAGACTGCAACATTTTGATTTAGGCTCCGGCAAAACCATACGCTTTTACTAATAGTGCATGGTATAAGGCGTTTAATTGTAGCGCAAATTAGCGTGAAAAGTGGCAATCACAACTTGCTAAACTTAACTGCAGCTCGGTGCCGGAAAAATGGAGGAGTTCTTCCTGTTCGGTTCGATCCTGGAAGCCAACATGATCAGCAAAAGCATGGAGGGCAAACCCGTTACCTTCGAGATCACTGTAGGTCAGTTTCGTGTCACTTGCAATCAGTGGCGGATCAAGAACAGGCTTTTGGGGGAGGCAGTCAAATTGGGGGGCGGCAAGAAGGCTTCACTTGCTTAAATACCAGGGTTTGTCTGCGAAAATCGTTGGGTGTAACACAAAAGTGTTTACCTTTTGTAGGCCAAAAAGTCGCTATTTTTGTTAGTAGAACTATGCTATTTTTCAGGGAAAAAACAGTTTGAAAGCGCTTTATATTATTAATTCAGAAAAGGTTTGAAACGGGTCCTAAAATATACAAAAAATCGACTCGACAACCTTCCGGTTCCTTCAATGCCCTGGCGTCCTTGCACTGATTTGTGTTTTTTCTAGCTGAATATTAATTATCGCCAAATAAAATCAACAACTAAACAGTGGGCCTCGTTTTTCACAAGCTACACAGATCTCGTAAATATGCAAAATGTATTTTAAAAGGAATTAAAGCATGCTGCGCGCAAGCGTTTGGCACTGCTTTGGCTATCCGCATCGAAATCAGTGAAGAACAGAGTCTGACACGCATTCCCGACCTGGTTAGAAGCAGAACGGTTCTTCTTAGACTTGGAAGTGACAACTCATGTCCCACGATAGGAATCAAATAAAAAGCTAAATGACGATCACATTTCCAAGCGAAGCTTGCGCATTTACGTGTACATGAAAGACTTATTTATTGCTGAAGCGACAATTAAAAAACCACACATGAATAAAAGGTGTTTTCCAGGACACTACTCACATTTTAGGAACCTTTGCTGGCTATCTTGAAAAACAATCTCATAATCGCATGATAGATTCACACTGGGCCTTAAGCACATTTCTTTAAAATACATTTAACGCCACCTATAAAGGTAGATTTTCAAGCAAGTCTTCAATACCGTTTCACATTTTTCGACATTGGGTTGATGATATGAAGAAAAAAACATCAATCCGACTAGACCATGTTACTAAAAAAAGTTGTGACACAGTTCAACAGAAGTGGAAGCAAGTGGGATGAGTCCCCCAAATTCACAATCATAACTTCCTAAGTCAAGCTCTAGTCTCCCCATGAAGTCATTTTTTGTATACTATTACGAAACCCCCGAACATGCTGAAAACCACCCCCAATGTTGTTGATCTGGCGATGGATCTGCTTCTATCCACCCAGGCCAGAAAACACAGAGAATCAACCTATCACCAATTTAAAACCACGAACCTTCGTCAACACAACAGTCACCAAGAAAAAAGTTAAAGATTTCGCCATAAGATTGTCTTTCTGCTCAAATTTATATGATCTAAGCGGAAAGGTCTAACCACCAATAAGCCAAGCATTTTCCTGTTTGTTGCAGGTTTCGGTAATCATGCCAAATTTGTCTTCGCGACCAGCGTGAGTTGTCTACCGGTTTCCAATTGCGACAAAAGGATCAAAACCACACAGCCATCAGTTAACGGTTGCCTGACGCGTAGCCAGGTGGGGGCAAAAGATACTGTCATTCCCCCACTTTTGAACTGCAAATATTCAAACGTTGAGCAAAAATTGTTATGCCCACGTAAAACCAATTAATCAATCCACCAAGCTGCAGATAGCTAGTATTTTGTTTGCCAAAGTTTCTGCGTTAGAGCTATAGGCGTAGGAATTGGGAGGGAGATTTGGACAAGATTTAAAAAGTTCAGGAAAAACTTCCCGATATGTTTGAGCAAGTTGCCTAAGCAGAACCATCGCCCTGCAAAACTTTCCTATTCGTTTTCCTCAAAGTGGCGCAAAAATTCTGGCAGACTGAAAATTTTCCCCCCTGAAGCCCAAGGTTCCCGTATGCCTCTGGTTAGAGCTGTGAACCATGGTGTTGGTTTTGTTTTGTTGAGGCGCGTCGCTGCGCGCAGTAATCACGGGCGTAACGACGGGGGGAAAGGGGCACAATTCCCCGGGCGACAAATGACAGCGGGTCGCCGAAAAGTCCTAACAATGTCACAAGTACTTCAGTGTAGTACATTTGCTTCCGAAAGACCTCAGGTTCGAACATGAAGGCGCCAAACTTGCTTCTTGACCCGGGCGCCACCTGACCTCATTACGCACCTAGCAGTAGTTCAATACTCTTCTGCGTTGTCCATGTATATGAAGTGAGGAGTTGCACAGTTACATAGTTACAGTAGGTCATAATTCCTTGAGCTAATCGAGCACGTTCAATGAATTTTTGTCACATAGCGGCAAGTTGTTTGCTTACGTATACATCCGTAGCATTTTACACTCTGCATTATGGTTCAATCAGCAGGGGCGTAACGAGGGGGGCAAGGGGGCGCAATTCCACGGGCGCCGAATCACTCTGGGGGCGCTGAAATACTGCGGGGGCGCCGAATGCTTGTGGTGGCGCCAAAAAGTCCAAACAATGTCACAAGCACTTTCTTCAATACAGTACCTTTTCTTCCGAAAGACCTCAGGTTCGAACATGGGGGCGCCAAACTTGCTTCTTGTCCCGAGCGCCATCTATCCTCGTTATGCCCCTATCAATCAGGAGATTAGTTCCGTCAAGAAACTCATCCACCCACTTTTATGTTGCAAAACTACGATGCAGACAAACTGCGGACTCACGAATGGCACTGGCAACAGCCCTGAAACTAGTTTCTCGTTTTGAGGTTGGACGCTTGAAAAATCTTGAGTCAGTTACAAGTTTTCCATATTACATTCCTGTTTTTACTGCTGCCTTTCCTTTTCCTTTCAAGGCGGTCACCAGGCAGTAAAGAAATAACCTTGTAAAAAACAGACCAATTGTGTACAGCCCAGCGGCAAGTCGAGAACTGTGATAAGCGAAAGCTACTGCGTTTTTTAGGATGGGCAGTTCTCATGCGGCAAAGAAATAATGAAACAGTGGTACTGTTACGAAACAATAGCATTGTTCACACTATTCGATAAGAGGTTGGGTAAAGCCCGGCACGTAAATCCTGACGTTTAACTAAGCGAAGAAATCGTTTATTTTAGAATATTTTTTATCTCTCTTTCTACTTCCATGGGCACCAAATAGGGGCGCATTTATGGCAAAGGGCGCCATTCAAGGGGGCGCCACAGACGTTTGGGGGGGCAGTTGCCCTAAACTGCCCCCCCTGGATCCGCCACTGCTTGCAAAGGCATTTGGGATTGGTCAGCTATCTTCTTCATTTTTTACATATGTTAGTGTAGTAAAGTGAAATAGCGCTGCAATAACTTCTCATAAATCTGCACGTGTGTGACAAATGGGGACGAATGACCAAGTTGCGATCTCCCAACAAACTTTTGGACGACAACTATTGAACGGCTGAGTTAGTCAATCGGACTGTAGAGAGCTGGAATTTTGTTGAAGCTCTACGTTAATAACATAGTTTGTTAAGGCGCATTTTGCTACCACATACTACAGGTCGAAGCTGCACCGAACTGTTTACAGTGAAGAAGTGAGGTGTTTTACAATTTCATTGTTAGGTCATAATTCGTTGACCTAATAAAGCATCCTCAGTGACCTCTTGCAGGCGGTCAGGTTAGCTTAAAAATGTACACGAGACTTTTACCAACACTGCACAAGCGGAATTTTAAGATGACTAAGCAAAAGCTGGACGAGTTTTTCACGGTAAAAGTGATATAACGTTGACCGGTAAGGGCAGTTTTTTGACGATATGGGACAAGACGATCTCAGCAGATATTTTTGAGATAAACGGTTATCGAAGAAGGAAATGTTCCAGAGTTTCGTCACGCAAGAAATTCGGTGCCAACATATGTTTCAGGAGTGTCAAATGATCTGGATGTCGTTCCACGTGGAACTGTATTCAGAAAAGAACTTGTTTGGAAAAGGGCAAAAATGGACCTTGCTGCAAAGGGCAAAAATGGACATCGCTGCAGGCAAAAATAGACCTCTCTGCAGGCAAAAATGGACCTTGCTGCAGCACATGTTGTTTGGAAAAGGGAAAAAATGGACCTCGCTGGACTAGCTTTTGCGAATGGATAGTGCACAAAGAAAAAGATGAAAGTAGTGCGAAGTTTGCTCATTGATAGGCACAGAGTTGAGGCATGGAGTCGCATTTATTGGTAGGCCATGTAGACTACAAAACATCAGGAAGATTGTTGAGAAAGGTGTCATTAACTCCAATTCAATGGCGTTGCTGTATTTGGAGCTACCAGTCTCAATGAGAGTTCAGAGTGAGTTAAAACTACAGTTGACAAAATGTCACAAGCTACTGCCTGGCTAGCAAAAAAAATTGGAAATTTGCTACGAATGTGGTAAAAACAGTGCTGTTGTGCTCACTGTTCAATAAACAACTATTCCTCAGGAGGTTGCAGGATTGATGCAGGTCATCAAGCTTCACGAGAAACCTTAACAAAATGCTAAACAACGCCGAATACATAAACCCGCAGACTAAGAATGAAATCATGGCTAAGACCTCTGCAGATCCAACCAACAGCAGCAACATCATTCACGAAGGCAACCGCTCGTACTTCTCGGTAATTTCTGACGAATCTGCCGATATATCGGGCAAAGAACTTCTGATTCTTACGATATCTAGATGGAAGGGTAGTCTGTGGAAATTTTATTGTTTTCGTAAAGCTTTCTTGATGCAGAAGCAACTGCAGATACGATTTCAAATCGCTTGAACGTTCTGGGTCCACACTTGAAAAAAATTGTTGGTCAAGGTACGATGGAGCATCAACCATATTGCTGGGTATGTTAGCCAATGGTGTTCCGAAAAAGGTTTAGAACTCTTTGCCTTTCAGCCACGTTTGTTCATTGTTCTGCCTACTGCTTCAATCTGACAATTAAGATCCAGATAAGAGTGTCCCTCATTCGTTACACCTGTGATATGATGAGACACACAGTAGTGATTTTTCGCTGAAGCGCCGATCTGTGCGGGAGATTATTCTACCACTACCCAGCTAAACCAGATGGTCTGCAAAAATACCAGAGTAAAAGAGTGTTTAAGGTTCATTTTAGGAAGATCCGTTACGCCTTGGAAGAAATAACTGAAGATGGGACGTGAGGGAGGAGGTCGTCTGCATTTTTGCTCAAAGCGGCTTAGGAAAACACCTATATACGCTACGGCGTTTGTCTACTTTTAAGGTATGGGCTTTTGGAACCGCTGGCGCAATAATTGCAGCTTTCCACAATTGATGTTTCTGATGTAGAGATATTAATTAATGATTTATTGCTCACACTACAGATTCATCGCAATGACGACTCAATCCGGCGAAACATTTGCCTCGAGACTTACGAGGTTTTAGGGAAAGGTGCGCTGGACGCACCACATGGCAAGATAAATACCCTGAACCAAACTCCTGCAATGTGCTGTGCTCTTCATATCTTTTATCTTTACTTTACTTGGATGGACTAACGGCTTCGCTGCATGAGCGTTTTCAGAAAACAAAGCGTACGCTAATCTCCTTTCCATCACTCCCACAAACATACCCGAAAATGTGAATGAACCTGCACAACTTTATGAGATACGTTATCTTTCAAATGAAGTAGAACTGTGGAAAGGAGGAATGGATTCAACGAATTGTAGTCAAATCTGGCGAAGGTTCGACTCTTCTAAGTGTTACCCTTGATGTTCACTCTTTACTCGAGGTAATCCAGATGCTTCCTGCAACTACAGTGGAGGCCCAACATTCTTTCATTACAGTGAGACAAGTGAAAACGTGGCTTTGCTCAACAATGAGCTCTAATCGTTTGCCCGAAATTGCAGTGGTGAACATACACACAAAGCGAGTAAATGAAGAAGAATTTATTGAGCTTGTAATAGCCTTATTAGGGGAATAAAAACGCTTCATGAAATAATAGATGATGGTTACTCTGCTGAAGAGCTGTGCTATTCGTACAGAACGATTTGATTAAGTTCGCTCGTGAATTGGGTTAATACACCCTTAATCAACACCGTAAAGTGATTTCATTAAAAACTGGTGAGTTTGGCTGTCTGTTCTACATTTCATTGGTGTGTACAGGACACTTTCCCGATCTATCATACACCCATAAAGTCTTTTAACGTCGGGTAGACAATTCGTGCTCCCCCTTAACGTCGAGTGGACAATTCTCGTTCCCCCTATTTTTTCGGGCTACGCAATTGTGCGTTGACAATGCTTGAAAAAGCCAAATCACACGAAAAGAGCATCATTGCTCAAAATGTGCAGAGTAGAGAAGTGCTTCTTCGTATTGTTGAAGATGTTCAGGTCACAGGCGAAAAGTGTTTCGTACAACCAAGAAGCTTTAACCGAAACCGGAAAAAATGGTTAGATTGTACCACGCAAAAGTCACTGCATATCGGCCGCTATAACACTTGTCGAACGTTGCTTTCGACCCAAAAGCACGAGAAAATACAGAAAAAAGGTGTCGTTTTCTGCATTCCCTGTGTTTTTTGAAAAGTCCTCAAGTTCGGTGTTTTGCTATGTATCGCCTTGTTTTAATGCAAGAAAGTAACTGTGTGGATGTATCAAACTGAAGGTAACTATGGCAACGACATCGATGGCGCCAACGTCAACAATCGACGTCATCAAGGTGACGACAACGCGTCCGACGATTTGCTTGAAGATTCAGATGACGAAAGCCAAGCTTTGCTTAGGAACAATATGGCTTTTAATGACTTAAACATGAGGCCATTGACTCCACCTGAGCGACCTCAACGCACGGACGAGTAAGAACTTGCACCCATTTGCTTTTTGTCACCTGTTTTCAACATTTTCAGTTTACAGTGAAAACGTGATGATTTGGATACCGAGAACTTTCAGAAGTGGGTTTCAGTTTATACATTCGATATTTCCACGGAACAACCGTGTCATTCCTTCCTTCCGTAACGCTTGAAACCCTTTTGATAACAGTCCGCCACCCTGCATCCCAAAGCAGTTTTTTGTTTCTTCAGAGAATTGGTCTTTTGCGTGGTACAACAGCAGCCAGTGAGGTCACGTACAATGCCGCTGTCAAGCGACGTTAATATGCAGTACACGTTGTTAATACCCAACAGACGACGTTAATATCCAGCAGACGACGTTAATATCCAGCAGACGACGTTAGTATCCAGCAGACGTTGCTTGGCATTCAAAAGCACAGAAACCACAAACAAAAAAATATTTTCAAAAAAAATAAGCGGGCTAGCAACCAAGGCGATGGCTTCAAGCGTCAAGAGATGGCCATTTTTCACTTGATGAATAGAATAGAAGACAGCCAAGCACGTAGAAAGGACTCAGGGTCTGCGCGAAAAACAGATACTGCAAGAACACAACGGACACAAGATATTACTGTGCGCACTGTGGCGTGACCGTGTTTTTTATATTTGCTCCGCACGGAGGAAAATTATGAACAAAATTCAGTGTTTAACGAAAAAATGTCATTGTGCCATTATATTTGTTTCAAACTTCGTTTAAAGCGCGCGAATCGATGCCTCTATGACTACATCGTTGGCGCCTGTGAAACCAAACCCTTTTGCTCCTTCTCGATGCGTCTGTGCTGCCCAGAGTTTGTGGGCAATAAAATTAATTACTGCCGACGCTCTTCGCACCACGCAAAGCTTGCATCTTAGTCCGCAATAGTTGTGACATGAGCATGGCAAGTCAAATCCGAATCAGGCCACAAGTTGCTGCCGGGACATTTCGCATCCTTCACTTTTCTTTTTTAGTAATATGCACAGCAAAACAAGGACTATGATTGTAAGTATACGAGTATACTGTATAATAAAGCTTAGTATGAAAGTGAACAAAATAGGAGTCAGTGAAAAGCTTTACAGAAATGTATAGAAGTACCTAACCCGCAGAAAAGTACACGTCAAGTCATTACAGTTCGCTGTCAGAGCAGTTTCGATTCAATTTAGATTTTTTTCGACAATAGGCTGACCCTAGTGAGATCGAGTCTTTCAATTTCCCCATAGAAAAAATTACAACATTAGCCCAAGCCTGTTGCTCTGTTCCTGCACCCACAAGGAAGGTATCAGCCAGAAGATGGTGGTGAATTTATCAGAAGGTGCTTTGCATTCATTTCTTCTTGCTAAAGCAGTGGTCAGGACGCTCACAGCCGAGTTGTTAGGACGGAAGTACCAATTTCAGCTTGATCGATTAAAAACTTCAAAATAGGTGATGGCTACCGTTTCGCCCAAAACGTGGCGATTGGGACTCAGGAAGACCAAAACTTCCACCTGTCCTATTTCAAACGCTTTTCGCTGCCCCAGGAATTGTCTCTACAAAAACAAAATGAATAAGCTAAGATTTGAAAATATCAGCGTAATGCAGTCTCAAAAAATAGTAGTTGTCGCACTTGCATCTTTCGAGTTAGAGGCTCGTCATCTTTTTCCATTCCTTTAAAAGTCGGCTGGAAATTACACTCAAACAATTCTTACTATATTCTTGCATGGGCGTATTGCATAAATGATGTTTTTGTTGTAAACCACAATTCAGTAAATTTGCCTTGCGGAGAGATGAAAGTTGCCCCAATAGCAAATCTAACCACAGCTTTGAATCACTGCCCTCAGTGATGCATGTTGAAACATTCTGCATTTTTTGCAGAACAATGCAGTGAGTTTGGTGTCAGGAACGGATTTCGTGCGTCATCAGTTAGATCCCTTACCAAAAAAGTCGGAGATGTTTATGCTTTTTTTGTTTTGCAGTTGCTACTTCCATATGCCGTACTCCGAGCAGAAGCCATGCTTTTATCTGACCAGTTACTGGCACGATCACAAAAGACGTTTATACAACGCGAACATCATCCACAAGATTGAAGAGAAACTGGTGAGTTTATTTATGTGAAAAGTTGAAAACGTGTCTAGTAGGAACAATCGAGAAGATCCTGTAGGCGTTATAGGTAACGATAGAGACTGGAATCTAGCGCCAAATGACTGGAAAAATTTTTTTTTCAAATAGCAAAAGTTTTCTGTGTCTGGTTATCCATGAAAATATTGTTGATTTGAGATGGAATGTAAATTTTGCAGAACTTTTCAGAAACCAGACACCTTTTTTTAATAAACGTTCGATTTTAGTCTGTATTTGTCAAAACTCTAAAGATGATTTGAATAAGCCTGAATACTGGGGAAAATATTTTGTGGTCTGAGTTGTTCGTATCAAAATTTGTTTAGCGGTGATCTCGATCAGACATATCAGAAAAAATACACATTGTGTCTTTGTAGCACTGAGAATGCGTAAGTTATTCTTCGATTATAAAAGTGATTGTTAATTTTTTGATGCTTGATTGGAAACCACTGTTCTACAAGATAGATAGCATGTCTCGCTATAATTTTTTTGTTTTTGAAAATATCCAAAACCCTTTTTAGAAATATTAGCAAAAATATTAACTTTGTGCTGTTTGCAAACAATCAAATCCTCAACTCATGTCTATGTTTATTTTTTTGTCTTCCACCTCCATTTGCGATTTCCAGAAGGAATGCCACACGAGACTTCAAACAGTGCGCAGAAGGCAAACGAATGCTTATTTCGAAGGGACTACTTTGCACAAGCAGTATTCGCGTTCAAATGAGGCAACGCTATCCGCGCGCAAAAAATGTTTCGGTCACACACTCAGCCGAGTTTCGATACAGCCATGATGCTCAACAGGGCAAATTTGCGAATTTTTCGTAATTCAGAATGAAACTATTCGTGCGATTTCACCCCCAATTGGCGAGCACCCTCTATTTTGGACGTGCTTGGGAGTTTTTGGAAGTCATTCGCCACGCTCCCGGTTTGTACTGGTTCAATCTCACTCCACGAAATTTCTCACAAAAAATCTCCGACTTGCTTCACAAACCACGAATTTCGAACGTTTTGCAAGGGCAGCTGCTTCACACCATCCCCGTTTATTGCGGTTACGAGGTTAACTGTTTTCGTTTCACACTTCTGAACTGTAACGCAACGAACTAAAATTAATCGCTGCATGAGAAGCTGCGAAAAGCAGCCTTACTCAGAGTCTATGCAGTTCTGCTGTTCCCAAACTGAACTTTTTAGCACATTTGTTTTCCAGGACGAGGGACTTGAGGACGTTCAAGAAATGATCAAAACAGGCCAGGATCGGCCAGACCGTCGTTTAAGGGGCGTTGCAGCGGAGCTCGTAACAGGGTGCGCCATGTTCAACAGGCTTGTCGAAGAGGCGGAAGGGCTGGGAATCGGAAAGACAAGACTGGACCGCGAGCGTCACAAGCTCTGCCTTCGCGAGATTGTGAGTTGTCGAAGACTCGGTCACGCCAACGCGCATCAGCAGTCTTGTCAATCAAATCTTACACACATATGTTGAATCGACTGCAAGCAAAAGACGTGTCGTTTGTGAAATTAATTGTGTTCTGTCCACAATTTTCTTAAAAATTTATTCTTGTGATTTACCTATAAATGCTTTTTGCAGTAGTTTGTTTGTTCAGCACCTTGTTACCTAAGTATTTTGGCAAGAATAAGAACACGAAAACGTTTGTTTGTCTGTTGTAGTTTAATGGGTTAGCTCAGTAACAGTTTTCCGCACTACGCTTTTTCAAGGACACTGTAGGTGAAAGATCATGGTTGGTGGAATTTCTGGTATTTTCAAGCTCCGTATATGTATTAACGCAATTATTCAAAAATTCCTTTCTCCTTTCCACGAAAATGTCTCCAACGTTCCGCTGGGCAGAGGTTCTTAAACGTTTTCAGTCGCGCCCCCTTTAGCGTTATTCATGGTTGTTCGCGCCTCACCTAACCTCCAAATCAATCATTAGAAGCAGACCAGCATATATTTGCCATTATCCTGCTTTCGAACAACATGTCTCCGCCATACTCGTCCCCATTGCAAACCTTTCACGCCACCCAATTTAAGAACCACTGCGTTAGATGTTTAATGTCACGAGTCCAATCACTTACTTGCAACCTACGTATGTTCTTGTTACAATATTTTTGCTCAGTTGTACATTCTATCAAGTTTATACCGGGCATTAATTGGTCAGACCAAAGTGACATTTTGAAGTAATTTGTGCTGACGGATTGCCAACTAACAACTCAGTATATAAAGTCCAAACCTTCGAAAGTCCAAAACTTCTGTTCAATTCGCGTTGCTTGCTCCACGGTTAGGCGTGATTGTTCCTCGAGCAAGCCTTGATGTAATAAGATTTGACTTATTGTTGTTTTGTCATGATAGATGTTAATATTCTTCCCTACGCTTTACCACTTCGTGGTATACTATCGCTAAACGTCGCGACATGAAATAGTTAAGCGAGTTATCAACAGCCATCAAAACGTAATCTCAAAACTTGTTTCAGCTCTGGCTTACTTGAATGGGATGGACCAGACTTAAATAAATTTTTAAGCACTTGTCACACTTGGCCCTAGGTGCGTGACATCAAAGCATCAATCGTTATGTTGATATTTGTTCAACTGGCGACCCCTAGTGAAACCTTCGTGATGTTAACAAATTCACGAACAAAATTTTCGAGTGAAAGTCGTTTGCATCCAAGCTGGTGTTTGATTGTATCGTTACAATTTCACAGGACTGGATAAGCAGCGAAGCGAAGAAACTGCAACGTCAGCTGAAGCTGAGCACATATAAAAAAAAGCTGAACAAAATGCGATCGTTGCTTTCCAAGATTAAGTTCCTCTCCGACAATGTATGGATGAGTCTTTCGTTTCTAATTGTTTATTTTTCTTAGCAAATGTAATGTCGTCCGTGATTTCCATTTTTACTGGCGACGTTCAAAGTACTTCGTTTTTGAAGGAATATCAAGGTTTATTTGACATAAGCTTTTGCACAGACGCTTCAACATTTGCATCTTTCAAAATAATGATTAAAGTTTGTTAAGTAATGAGTGTGTCTTTTGATCGGTTTCAGCCGCAACACTCCGTACCAGATGTCTTCATTTGGATGCTGAGCGGCAGAAAGCGCGTGGCTTATGCGCGCGTGTCAAGCAGGGAAATACTTCACTCCGTCTGTCAGGAAGAGTGCGGAAAACACTGCGGAAAAATTCAGACTTTATTCCTACGGGTATTGAAAAACTATTGACGTTGTGCCGAACGTTTCGCAACAAACGAGTGTGTGAAACAACGTTCATGCATGTGAGCGAATGATGTGTTTTCTGTGAACGCCCGGTAATATGCAAAGTCATGCAAAAATTTGAATGGTTTCATCAGGTGTGAAGATAAAACGAAGTCTGTAGATATTTGCTGCGCACGTGTTGCTTGCTTTACAAAACTCGTGCTTTGACAGCTCCCAGCTAACAAGAGCGTTGGTCCCAGCGGTTGGGCGATTCAGGCCAAACTGGATGTTTACTTCTGGTTTGGGTTGGCCAAGAACAAGCGCGACTTCCTCAAAGGTCTACCGCTGGGTTATCAAGTGGTGCGAGCATCAACCTCTGACCTCTCGCCACCAACGTACCTCACATATTCAGGTAAAATCGATAAAACTTGCACCAAATTTTAAGGTCGTTTTTTATCAAAGACATTTAGTTGTTGTCGAAGACCACCATTGTTTAGGAACGTTTCCGCCTGGAGTCGACAAAACAGCTTGTGCGTAAGCAAGTGATCGTTCTTTTGAAACAGAAACAAGCAACAAAAATACTTTTAAATAAAAAATTTTCATCGTAATAGTTTTGACCAATCACAGAAAAATATACAATTGAAATATTATTTGCAACTTTTATAAATCCATCCAAATGATTGGCTTGTTTCAGATCGGCAGCAGTTCGAACTTCGTGCTCACATGTATCAGGCACGTTGTCTTCATGCATCGGACAACACCGGGTTGTCCGATCCCTTCGCCAAAGTTATCTTCTCCAAGTACACCGACACCACCCAGGTTGAGCTTGCCTCTTAGCAAATTGGATAATGCGTAAAATGTGAGGCTAAGAACCATGCTCTTCATCCAAGAACTTTGCCATCGAGGAGATTAATAAATTCCGCCAATTTCGTTTCGCCCATCTGTCAATTAGTTTTGAAACAGTTGTTCACTCATACCTCACAGTGAATTGACAACATCTTCGCTTCAGGTGATTAAAGAAACGTTGAACCCCACGTGGGACCAGACCCTGATTATCCCAAGCGTTACCCTGTTCGGCAGAGCCGAGGAGTTGAGGGATGATCCACCCCTCATCATAATCGAACTTTTTGACAAGGACGCAGTGGTATGTTCTCCATGCAATAGTGAAAAAGCTGCCAGATTACTGTGAGAGTGTATATATGTGATCCACGGTAGAGAGTTCGTGTTCTGCAAATACTCAAATCAATTTGTTGGAGCAGAGTGACTGCAACCACAAAGTTTGGTTCTTGCAGGGTAAAAACAAATGCATCGGTAGAACAATTGCCAAGCCTGTCGTCAAAATGGTCGGCGAGAGGTACGAAGGTCCTAGATTCCCTCCCAAACTTGACTGGTACCAAGTTTGCCGAGGCGTGACGAAAGCAGGGGAGATACTCGCCGCGTTTGAGCTGCTTCAGGTAAGATTATGATCGGAAGTAGGTCCGGATGCTTTTGGTAAATGAGCGCAGAACGACGTGGTAAGATTAGTAAGAAAACGTAGCTAGGCTTGCTTTTCATTCGCGCCTCCGTTTAGATCAATGGTTCTTTACGGGATCCCCAGCATTTACGGCTTGACTCGAGTCAGCGACGCGACTCCATTTGCGATATTTATTGACTCGACTCGAGAGTCGAGTCACGTTAAGAAACGATGTTGTGATGAATTGAAACTCGAGTCTGGGCCTTTTTACGAAATCTCCAAACGTTTCATTGACAAAAACATGTAGCTTGAACAACAGTAAATGAGCATTATGCGCTTGTGCAGGTTGCGCAGACGAAGGCTATCTAAGCCAATAAATTTAGGAATTAGTGTCTGCGGGGTTAGCAAGGTTAAAAACCACTGTTTTACATGCCACACAGTCGAGAACAGATAGACACTGAAAAGCTGTTCTGATTCCTTTTGCCAATTTCGGACCATTCAAAGTCGCGGGATAAATTTCAACTTAAAAAAGCAACTCACAGGAATCTGTTTTTCATGCTTGTTTCTTTATCTGTGCATTACTAGCTTGTTACGTCTGCACAGCAGATGAATTCAGTGTGGCTCATAGCATCTGCGCAGTTTATTTATATGCTGTAATGCAGAGTGAATGCTGCACTAAATTAGTTCACTTCGCCTGTGTCCCAAGTGTCTAATTAAACATTGCACTTAAAACCATTATATGATTCTGTTCGTGCAATGTATTTTCTCCTCCTCTCTCGAAGAGCGAAAAGAGCTGATGATAACCAGGCAATTTCTTTTTTAATTGAATACTTTTCATTGTTTTTGTGCGTTCTCGTCTTTTCGGATTGCATTTGAATTACTTCCGGATCTTTGAACTTTGAAGACCCGTTTTTTTTTAAATTGGTGCAAAAGCCGTCAAGTGATTTTGCAAAGAAGGGTAATTGGAAGTTAAGTTTAAAACTTCCTGGCAGCTGTGGTGACGTTGAATTCCATGAGTTATGACCTCGAAATCCAACAGATGTGTAGAACGAAAAAAATGACCATAGTCCAAGTGATCTAACGGGAACGCAATAAATATACTTTTTCTTTATTGTTTCAAGTGTTGTTTCTGCTTGCAGACCAAAGCTGATTCTGATGTTGAAATATCTGCCAAGGTCACAGAATCGATCCAGACAAAGCAGGGTCGCAAGTTTACTGTACCAAAAGGAATTCGACCGCTCTTGGCGAAATATCGGGTTGAGGTACTGTATTTTGAACTTTCTCACATAAAGCAGACGATTGTTGGTCGAAATTGCTTCTAAACGGATATATTTTAGAGTGTCATCTATATTTTCTACTGTTGCGGCCAGTGGCCCAACTATATCGACAAGTACGTACGGACTGGACCCAGTGCTGGTCTGCTCGTTGAGCCATCCGGCTGGGCACAAACCGTTCACATGTTCACACCGCGTTTTATGTAACACGTGACTCAATATTCACGCCGTTCGTTGAATGCGTTTTTCTGCTCGCCTTTCTGGGCATGTATTTACGATCTCGCGAAACCTTTCTGGATCTCTTTTCGTCAGTAGTGCCGGGAGCGAGTTGTCGTCTGCCTGATCCATTAACTGTTTTCTGCGCTATGTTTGCTGCTGTATAGTCGTAAAAGACAAGTCGCTGTCTGTGTAAATGTCGATAGATGTGCGCGAGCCTGAGTAAAGCCTTCATCATCGTATAGGACAGCGTGAATCAGATTCACAGCTCGTGCTTGTGTGTTACAGAGTGAGAGACACGTCAACACTACCAAACTGCACATCCGATGTTGGATGCGCTATTCTGTAGTTCACGTAACTATGCAACGATAAGCCGACAAGAGATTGCAGTCTGCACAGACAATGATCCCAAATGATCCCAGCTGCCAGAACAAAATCCAGTTTTTAGAAAATGGAAAGAAATTGCCAGGAATCGTGATCGCCTACGTTGCTTGCCGCTGAACAAAGGGTTATTTTGTTTGTAAAGTGAATGTAGTTTTTGCAACAGTTGGCTTCGGATAAAACGAAATTTCTCGTCAGAAAGTTAAAATTTACCCTTGCTTCACGAAATGCTCCTCTGCCAGCAACGTCGAGTCCAGAATTGATTTAAAATTAAGGAAAAGAAATGGCCTGATAGGCTGTAAATCTGAGTTCCGAATGAGTTATAATCTTTTCATGTTGCGTTATAGGGATGACAAGATAAAGGGACGCATAGTCTTTTGTAACAATCTGCCACAGATTGCTTCCCTCCCGTATTTACCACTGTATTTATTGGCCCCGGCAATGAACGACCAACGTTGAAGTGATTGCGAAAAAGCTGTTAGTGTTTTGGTGACCTAACGTTTGCCTTGCGCTCGCATCTCATTTCGCGAGCTTTTAACTTGCTTTACAGTGCAAAATTTAATCTCGTTTGAAGGTCTTGTTCTGGGGTCTGCGGGAACTGAAGAGGGTGCAGTTGTCCGCTGTGGATAAACCACGCGTCGACATTGAGATCGCCGGGAAGGGAGTGAGCTCGAGCATCATCCCGAATTACAAAAAGAACCCGAATTTTGCCGAACCAGTCAAGTTTATAGAAGTGAGTTCGGCTCAGTTGTGCTCGCTTTTGTGCTCTTTCGGATTGTCATGAGTGGTCTGCAGTGTCCATCTTTGGTTGCTTGCGTCGTGGGCCACGAGGCTGATTTCGCAGGAAATGCTGTACTAGTGGCGAGTCAATGGCAGCACCGCGCCTGGACGGTTTCTTTGCACCCACCTACTGATCGTTTTTCAAGTGTTCGGTACGCCCGACCAGGAGTCGAACCCATCCTAACAGGTCTAGTGGTGCGTGCTCACCTACTGCACCACTTAGCTGGTCTTTTTTTATTTCAGAAAAAAAGGTTTCCCCTCACGTATCTGAAAATACAACAGGCGACTTTTTTCGATTACTCAGTAACAAGGAGAGAAGTACATTGATTTTATATTTTCAGAGATGATTGCAAGATTTGATTGTGCGCAATGCAAGGTCCTAAAAATTCCGAAGATTTTCCTTACACAGCTGGACACTTGCAAGAAAGTATTTACAACAAATTTAACTTGCTACTTCCACTACAGAATGTCGTTTTTCCTGAAGTGGAGTACTGGTGTCCTCCGATCTCCATCACTGTTAAGGAATGCAGAGCGTTTGGCAGATTTGTTGTGGTTGGGACGCATATTATCAGCAACATATCGAAGTTTATCTTCAGACCTCAAGATAAATCAAAGACCTTTGCAGGTAATGTATATTCCACAGCCCAACAGTAAATTGTGTGAAGTGCCTGTGGCACCAAGGATATCAAAGTTGTTTGTGTTTTTGAAAAGCAAGTGATTGGCTTTAAACAATCTCAACGAGCTTAAAATATTTAAAGCCAATCACTTGAAAAGCAAGTGATTGGCTTTAAATAATCTCAACGAGCTTAAAATGCACTGGAAGAAAGAGCTAAAATGACCACCATGTTTCTCCTTATTGGTGTTGAAATAGTTTCTTCAATTTGACATTTAACCTTTGGAAACTCCTGCTGTGTGATGGCATTGCCATTCATAGTTTACGAACGAACATTATCGCGTTTGTAGAGCGCACGATAAAGGCAAGTTACTTGTTTCATCTTTCATGACTTCAAGGATTTGTTTCGGAAACTCACTACTTGTTTCAATGTAGAAGACCTTTGACTTTCAATTTGATAGTTAAGAACATGAAAAAGTGAAGCTTTACGCTAGATAAACGCGCCTGCATTGCGTGGAAGTAACAGTCAAACGTTATAAATTATGATTTCACGGTAGTAATTACCAGCATTTATCGCTCAAAGCTGCCTGCAAGCTCTTCGTTCAAGGTGCACAAGGTTCAGAGGAAGCAGTCGGTAGCGGTGACATCATAAATGCTTATGCTGTTTGTGGTTGAACGTCTGACCTTTTGCTTCTCCCAAGGAACGCGCTGACTGCACATTTTTGAACTTGCAAAACGAGCATTAAAGTCAGAAAATATTTCAAGTGAAAGCTTTGTTTCAACATTTGAAAAGTTAGTTCCTTTTGTGTTTTGTGCTCGTGGTAGAATTTCTGACACAAATGCCTGGAATTGGATATGCATTGTCGAACGATTTTGCCTTTTCATGAGGGAAGAGTTGTGTACATATTGCGCCACACCTAAAGTGCATGATAAGGCAAAAACGCTTTTACCTATAACCCGTACATTTATTGCTCGAAAAACGTAATTTCCCCCTAACAAAATTGTTTACTCAATCGCCAACAATTCATCCCAAAACCTGAAGCTGATTCGCCCAAACGTGACGATTTCTTACAAAATTGCTGACTTGTTTCTATCAACAATGCGAACAACCAAATGAAAAAGACGATACACCAAATTTTGTGAAAAACCTACCAAATGTTGTTTCAGCATTCGCCGAAATTTCCAGGTTTCATCTCACTTTGGAATATTTTGCCTACATGAAACCCAATTTTCTTCAAATGATTTAGTGGGAAGTTGACCCCTAATTCCACCACATAACGCTTGTGCACCAAAACTGACCTAATAACGTACTTTACGTTATGATTGCCTTTCTTATCTCCTTCTACGAAGTTTCTCTGTAGAAAACTTTCGTCGCCAACTTTGTTTTCAGATGCATGCCCTACACGGTTTCTTATCATTTAAGCCAGGGTCTCCAAACGTTTATGTCAGAGGGCCAAATAAGCTGTTACACAACAGTTCGAGGGCCGGATATCTTACGTACTGTGATTGTTTCGGGATATGTTACATTCTAACAAATCAACGATTTTTCGTGAATATAATATTTTTTCATTGTTGACGAAATGACTTCACGGGCCGCAGTTTGGAGACCCCTGATTTAAACCATGCCGTGGGGGTTGCTCGGCTGCGTAGGCACAAATTTATTAATTACAATATTTACGTATGACAGTTTTTGGCAAGTTCACACCGCAGCTTCGCCTGCGACACAAGCAAACGCTTTTGTTTTATTGCTGGGGTGCAAAACTAGCGCGTTGAACCTTCGATTGTTACTCTTGCAATGTCACTATTACACTGCGTCTGCTTGGAGCGACGACAGGCGTGCACAACCTTTTCGCCATTGCCGGCCGGATTACGTTTATTTTTATGAATTACAGCCGGCAGGGAGTTCAAGATATTTTAATTTTTTGCATTGTTTTTATTCTGCTTTCACACACTATCAACGACGGGATGGGCCATAGCTACCACACACTGAGCCTCGCCTGCTTCCACACGTCTGTTTGACCGTCTTTCTACGAAGTATCGTAACATAGAAGACAAAGAGTATTTATTAATGCACGGCCGCCATAACTTAAATTTTAAACCACTTGTGCATGGCCGCACGGCTGCAGTTTGTTCACCCCTGAGTAAGGAGAAAAACTACTCAGTTGTTGCTGCTTCTTATCAATGGCTGAAACACATCTGTGCTGTAACCAGAGAATGAACATTTACGTCTTCCTCACGTGCAATGAGTGAAAATTTGCGACGTTTCCAAATAAGCCAGCAGCGTAACTTCGCACCGGTTCTTTATGAACGAAATGAGTTTTTGTTTTGTCTATTAGGCTTAATGTTTTGACAGGAATTGTTAACTCATGTTTTTTGCTGCTGTTAATACGGATTTTGAAATGTCTTGGCCATGAACATTTTTACATTCCATGCAGATGTTAAAGACAGATGAACAAACGGCTGTAGAAGAAAGGTTCATTAGATTTAGCTTGTAGGAGCTTTTACTGTCGCGTTCGTCACGATTTCTACTCGACGTCTTCTTTCCTTGCGAATTCCAAGCTGACCAGTATCCACAAAAGCAACAGGTTTCCATCAATCTGAAATTGTTTTAATAGGAATCAATTTCACGTAACACTGCACATGCTCGGGCCTGAAATCTTAATCAAATAGATTTGAATAGTTACTTGAAAACAGATATGTGGAGGTTTGAATCATTGCAAAGTGAAGAAAGTAGAGCTCAGCCGGCTGATTCCCCGAAAGTTTGTAGCACACCTAGAGCTTTTCACTGTGTCCAAGCTAATTTATACTTTGCTCTTTGTGTTGATTTTACCGGGAAATAGCTTGCACTATGTTTGAATCAGGTTCAGTATGGTCCATAGCAGATGCTTTATGGTATTAATCCATTAATCCATAGACAATCAACAATAGAATGGTCTCGTCGGGTGATTTCTATTGCTGCTAGCTGCCACAGTGTGAAGCTTTGAGCGCGTGCCGTCCAGGCCCTCCCATCGCAACAAAAGACTTACATCATCATTTGAAGGGAGGAATGGCTTGGGGCATTTTTTAACCTTTTTCTTTACGTGGCCCACATAACGTTTGAGTAAAATTGCGTGGCCCACTGCCTTGTAAAGGATAAGTTTTTATACGGACACACAAACACACAGAGATATAATTCAATATGATAAACTGCACTGCGGCCAACTGGTTGAGAAACACTGACTTAAGGGTTGTTTCACATTTGTCACGTCATATCAATTTGTACCAACTTTCCTTGCAAAGTGTTGAAAGGATTGTTTGCAAAGTGATGCCAAAATGTTTCGCCGAAGTTACCTGACATCCTTCTTGACGTTGACAACAGCTACGTCTTTCACGAGCAAGCTCCAGTTACTGTTTGACTGTTTATTTCTATCAAAGTCTTCAATTCTGTAAGTGGAACCAACTGAAAAAGCGTGGACACAATTTAACTGACTTGTGATTCGGAATAGTATGTCGTCAAACTTCAAGTTTTTACGTCCACTTAGTCTGTGTTGCATTGGCGATAAAAATTTATAAAGAAAACCAATTGCTTTCTTACTTCGAGTTCTTTATTCCTGTTGCTACATATGTGTGATGTCCGTGTTGTCAAAATTTGTCCCATGAATATTTCGTACTGTTTGTCTTGTAGCTAATAGCATGGTTGTCAGTTTGGTGTTTTAGTTAATTATTCCTTGACTGCCCCTACGTAGGAGTTAGCACACGCCATCTCCGACGGAAAAATGTTTAGAAAGTCTACCACATGGTGACGCGAATGTTCCTTATTCTGAGGGTCTGATTTTGGATTTGTGAATGCACTGATTTAATCAGCAAGTCTAACTTTCGTTCTGCTGTCGTTTTCGAAGAATCAAAGCAAAACCGTGTGGGAGCCACCACCACTGACGTCATCGTCAACGTCGATTCTACGACATCGCCATTGAGCGGCGACGTTCAAGTCGATGTTCAGGTACGGATTGTATAGTGGCAGAGAACGAGGAGCTGCCGGTGATGCGATTGGTTTCACTTAGATAAGAAATCAGTTTTGTGAGGAATAACGATGGTTGATAACTGCTGAAGCTACACAATTAATAGGTTTGATTTAAATGCGGTTTTACTTTGAAAGATGCTTAAAATCGGGCTTGTGCCTGCAGCAAATTTTCTGCACCGATGGGTAATACCATGAGACTGTCACGATGAAGCAGTGAAAGTTCTTTGAAAAAATAAACTATCTCAGTTTCACTTATTTCAAAATGAAACTGAGAAAACCGGAAGCAATTTTTTTGTCGTGACGGTTTGTTTACAGGGTCAAGGAGAAAAGACAGAAGCGGAAAAACAACCTCTGGACGAAACAGCGCTCGATTGGTGGTCAAAATTTTTTGCTTCAATCAACACCTTCAAAAAAGTAAAACTGTCATTTAGATACGGTTGAAGCAACTGTTGCATGCTTCGAATCATTTTTTATTTTTAAAACATTTCAAAACAAGGGATGTCAGAATGCTTACCTGATTGGGCATATACGGTCAATCCATGGCTTATTCTTGCTGTGCGCGTTTGCAGTCTAGTTGTTTGTAAAAAATTGGATGATTTTCCTTGTTAAATATTTCGACCACAAAATCCCATGAGATTATTTCCCTAGGTAGGATAGTTTTATAGCAAATCTGTCAAATGCAACGTTGATCACATTAAACAACGTGTTGAGACGTAACGTCACGAGTTGCTGATTACTTGTTAAAAACGCATTGTTTTCTTCATTTTCTTGTCATTGAAAAATGAATTTGCTTTTACGCCCCGTGAAACTACAATGATCATCACCGTTGCACCCTGCCGATAACGCATCGCAGTCTGTTTTTTAAAAGCTTGTCTTCAACTTCACTCTGTGCGCAAACTTTCTTGAACTTGAAAGTGAAATCACAACATCCATTTTACTTTGATCAGGAGAAGCTAAAACAGGAAAAGGACAACTTGCGAAATTTGTACAGCGACCAGGATGGGGGTGTGGAAACAACAAATGCTGACGGAAACGACACAGCAGCAGGCGGTGCGAAGGATGATGAACCAGGTGGGTGAACTGCACTGATCCAGAAAATCATGGCACGTGAAGATTGTTTTCCTTTTAATTCATAATGACTCTGTTCAATCTAGACCATGGCTTTGAACTTTCTGCAAAGGATTATCCCCAGTCAACAAAAGTGATTGGAAAATGAAATGTTTGCAGCTCGGCAACCTTGTTTCAAGTAAAGCAGCATTTTCGCGATAGAGAGATTTCAGAATGAAAGAATATGACTAGAGAAGCGGCCTCGAGATTTTTGTAGAAGGGGCTTAGATTTTAGATTCTCAGCTCCACTATTCCTTCTCTGTGACTCAGCAACAAACACGTGTGGACGGTCACGAGTCTGCTGCACGGGAATTTCCTTGATTTGGGCAAAAACGTCTAGTTTTCCTCCCCATTCGGTTTATGTTCTAAGATGCATTCAAAGCAGTGAGCAAATATTGTACCACTCGTCGTGAAACCTGATGAAGGATAATTGTATCTTCAAAATTTTCGATAGACTTTCGTTTTGTATCTGACATGTGTGCACATATCTCCGCTTGATTTGAAACTGCACTTGCTGTTTGACACTCTCTGTGCTTTGATGGAAGGCAAAAGCTGTTTTCAAGCGTTTATGCGAGTTTATCGTCAGCCCAAGCCAGGGTAAAAGCATTGCAACGAATGCAGCTCTAAATACGCCAATCCCAAACACATGAAATGAACCAGTGTCATTTAAAAACAATACCTATTCAACCTCAATACAAGCTGTAAACGTTCGCATGCAGAGGGGTGCTTTCGAACAAGGTGCCAGAGTGTCGGCGAAGCACTGAGGTAAAGTTACCGAAATGACGAAGCAGTTGATCTGCGAAGGTACAACGTGGTGTCAGAATGGTATGTACGTGAGACTGTATCTAAGACTCTGACTGTGCAGTGAGCAAAATAGTTCAACTTGACCTGCCATGGACAAAACCACAGTATACTCCTTTTAGCGAAACGTACGTTTGGAAAAGATCTCATACTTCTAGATCCGTCAAAGACCAAAATGGTGTCTTGCTCAGCAATGAGAAAGACATCCTTGGAAGGTGTCGAGAATGTTTCAAAGATATTTTGAACCCAGTCGCTGTCACACCGCCCGACACACACGAGGTACATTTGGGGGAAAAAATAGGATCACTGCAGCCCAGGTCCTCCCAGTTGTCAAAATACTGAAAGCTGGGAAGGCTGAAGGCTGCGATGAATTCCGACCTGAAATGCTCAAAGCCTTGAATTGAGGAGTTCATTGGGTAACTCGTGTGTGTCCGGTGGTGCGACAAGCGATAGTGACTGGGTTTAAAACATCTTCGAAATACTCGTTTTGGACATTTTCTCCCCCTCTTACAATAATTTTAAACTACTGAAACTTTAGGCAGGTTACATTTGTGGGAATTTAATTTGCTCAGTTCCAGAACCGCTCACGTCATGTGCCTTCACGGGAAAATCACGACGAAGCAATGGTCTTCCGTGTAATGTTGCACAAAGTGGAGAATGCGATCAACGTCTGACAAAATCAAAAACGTAATCCAAAGTTTAAAAACTTTTCCAAAAAATTTGTACCCTATATGTTTGAAAAGGTGGTCCCTCTAATGTGCGCTTCTAGCTGGAATATGAAGAAATTTATTTTGACCCCTTCGTTGTCCATTTATTAACGTCCTTTTCCGGGTTTTACAACCACTTGCAACTACCGAGAGCATGACAATGAACTTGCTTTGCAGACGCTTTTTTCAAAGCTCATATATCTGCAGCCGCAGAGTCTCAGTCGCTTCAAGAGGATTCACTTTGTAAATTTTATTTTGCTACTCCAGCTGACGTGCTTGCAATTTCGACTGTGTAATGCGTAGTAGCTGCATAACAATCGTGGAAAGCCACGGACCAAGATCGTTGTGAAGTGGCTCCAGAGAGTTTGTGTTTGATCCACTTGTTTAAACAAAAGCAGAGCGATATTAACTTTCACCACGAATATGCTTGACAAATGTATTGCAACTGTAGGCTACCAAAGTGGTGTTCCAGTTGCTAAGAAGCGAAAAGATGCTTTCACACCTTAGCGGGCAGTACAATGAAGATGGGTTTCGTGTTGCAAAAGTGGGAAAATATTGTTCCAACTTTTTGAACCACCAAGCCTGAAGTGATTGCCATGTATGTGCTCATCACTGTCTGACGTTCATACGGCGCTGTTGAAGCGATCTATTCGCTACAGAAAAATTAATGTGTTGTCAAAAAAGTACTAGTCCAGTTTTGATTCGGTTCTGTCCCCGAAAAACGGTGTGGCCGGATTTACCTCCTTTCTGAAATGATTATCTTTACTCCATTTACCCACACTGCTCGATTGAGGTTGTCTTCCTTCTGCAACTCAATCCCTCTAATCAGTTCTTCTACTTGCCTTCTCCATGTCTTCCATGGTCGTTCCCGTTTTCTCTGGCCCTCCACTTTGAAACTCGGCGCCTTTCTTAGGGCATTATCCTCAACGGTCCCTAAAACATGTCCGTACAATCGCACCCTACTTGCTGTTGCCAGATTTTTCACAGGTTCTCTTAATCCCAGCCTATTCTTCAATACATCATTGTTCTTTTTGTCCATCGGTTTCGCGCCACACATTGCTCTTACCATAACTCACTCGGTTCGCCTCAGAATTGACACCTCGTTCTCCCTCGAACACCATGTTGTCAAAACAATCAACCTTTTTCTTTCTAACATTCTTAGCACTAATACAGAAACAAAAGATAGCAACCTGAAAGTTGGACCGCCAGGAACCGTGAAGCAAGTCAAGAAAAAACTGGAAGCCCCTGTGAAAACAAAAGAGAAGAAGCAGCCCATCGACGAACTAAAGGTGATATTACTTGGAAAACTAGCTAGTGGTCCTACTTGTCATATTGTCTGGTTAAACATTTATATGCTATTTACGTGGTAGACGTTGTTGGTTTGTGGTGGAGACTTCAGTTATCTTCTTCACCGATTCTTCACTTTTGTAGATCTACGAAACGGAACTGGAGAACGTTCCAGACTTTTCCTGCTTCAACGACCTTCTCAGCTCCTTCAGCCTCTATCGCGGTAAGCGCGAAGACAACGCTGACGACATCGCTGATCAAAAGCGCATTGTAGGAACTTTCAAAGGCGCTTTCAAGATCTACCGCTACCCCTTGCCTATCAACATTGAGCAACCCGACCCACAATATGGCATGTTCAAGGTAATATTATGGCTTCTGTACTTGAATAAGGACGTATTAAGCTGAATTAAGCTTCTTTTCTATGTTCAAAATCGAGCTGTTTCATGTTATAGCGTCTGCGCTTCTGTTGTAGCGGTAATCAAGAAAATAAGAAGTTGGCAGAGATTTAAAGCAAAATTGACATGAAGGTAATTGATGACTTTTAAAATCGAGAAAAATCTTACTGGTTCGTTTTGCATTGAAACTACTGACGGTCTTTACAATGTAATGTATTCATACAATACATTTTAGGGCTATTTCACTTTGTAATTTATACATAAAAACATTTTAAAGCCAGAGTTCTTTCACTATCAGCGAAGACAGACGTCGCGTATTGTGTCACGTAATACCAGCACATTAACGTTTTATCTGCTACGAACGTTAAAAACATTGCACACTTGCCTTCGTTAATTCCAAACAGGCCCCAATCAGGGGTCAACCGGGCAATTGCCCCGAAATCTTCAAATCATATTTAGTTGTTAGATAAACAACAAGGTAAAAAATCCTTTTCCCCCCACCCCCGAAAATCGTACAAGAACAAGTTACAATCATTTTTCCTCTCCCGAAAATTTGCGGATTTGATTCCAAACGTGCCTATGAGTAAGAGAAAGTTTTGAAGCAGTTGCACTCAAGTAGGACTTCAAAGAAGCAAATGCTCCTTTCATTCGATTGTGACTGTTTGTCACGTAACCACGTGACACAGAATCTGCCATGGAATGGCTCGATCAACGTGCTCGTTCGAGTCTACATCGTCCGTGCCACCGACCTTCACCCAGCCGACCCAAATGGCAAAGCGGATCCCTATCTGGTCATATCGCTTGGAAACGAGAAGGTGAACGACAAGAAGAATTACATATCCAAGCAACTGAACCCTGTCTTCGGAAAGTAAGGGCAAACGATTAGAAATTGTTGCGACGTTTTTTGAGTTGATCGTGTTCGCAGTTTAATAGAGGGTTGCGTGTATTCAGATGAACACGATTTTGTGCCGCTATTGGTTTCTAAGTGTTTTTGTTTCAAATTTGAACTTTGCACTTATCAGTTGCTTTCCGTTTGACGAAGAGGGCGCTGCAGGGGGTTGCGATAATGAAATCGAAAGTCTCATCCAACCTCCTTCAAAAATGATCCTTCGTCGCATAAGAACGCCTCTTTTTTATCGTCACGTTTTCAGACTGGGACGAGCGCTCAAGCTTGATATCAAGGAATACTACAGTAATTCGAAAAGCGTACTGGCGGTTCGGGAAGAAAGAACCTGTATACACTTTTTAGGATTGGAAAGGAGATACTTTCCTAAAACACAGAACACAAAAAAAAACTTTGCTGATTTCCTTCTCTCTGACACTCATCAGATTCTAGCTAGTTTGTTCTGATTTACACGCCATAAAGAAAATTTTTCGAATATTGAATAAAAGTGCAATGGCTTGTTCCCTACATCCAGAACCTTCAACTTCAAGGCGACCTTCCCAATGGAGAGCATCCTCACTGCGCAAATCTTTGATTACGACGCAGTTGCTGATGACCTCATCGGCGAGACCAGGATTGACCTCGAGAACAGATTCTACAGTAAACACCGGGCGCACTGCGGTATCGCCGAGAAGTATTCAGTGTAAGCGCGATTGGTTTTCTGACGGCTTTTCTGATTTCTTTAAAACAATGCACGCCGGCCGACTGCCAAGCATGCAGGAGGAAAATGCTGTAAGCCAAAATTAACATGCGTGCCTTTGAACTTTCACATATTGTCCGAGGTAACAGCTGCTAGTGTGGAGTCCACAATAGACATTACTGTGCATAGAATTTCTCAAGTGCATCAATAAAGTCAGTGTTGGAGGCAAAGCCTTGTAGCTATCTCGTGTAAACATTGGAAGTTTAACCTGCATCCGGCCTGTACAAAATCTAGGCCACCCACGTTTCAACAATCTCTGACCTTGGCTGAAATCAATATCTGAAAGTTCGTTCGTTAACCTTGAAAGAAAACTTTAAGTTTTGGTGTAAGACTGAAACTTCCTTTTATATGATTTGCCACTTCCGAAAGTGTTGGACGGGACCGAGGTGACCAGAGGGAAGTATGCTTTTCAAGTCAATGGAAGATAACTGGTTACTTGCACGATATATACTGATTTCTTTCGATACGAATCTTGTTGATTGAAGTTGTCTAAGGCGTGAGATGATAAAAACGTTTCGTTACAGCTTGAGCAAAAGTATGGTTTAAAAGGCTTTCAAATAGCGTTTGGTTGGTTTCGGAGCGGTTTTGCAGTCGTTTTATTGAGAAAATTTCAGCTTCAATTTAAATCGAAATTCTGAACCAATGTTTGCCTACCACAGTTTTGGTTACAACCAGTGGCGTGATCCCATGAAGCCCTCCGATATTCTGAAGAAACTTTGCAAAGACTTGAAGGTCGACGGCCCTCACTTCATGCCTGGGAAAGTGCGAGTTGGACAGAAAGTCTTCAACGGGCCTAGAGAACTGGAAGATGAGAATGGTAAAGCAAAGACACTAGTGTTACCTTTACCTCAATGATTCTCAACGTGGTCCAGGTGGACCACCGGTATCCAAATTCCACCTGGAATTTCTGGTGGTCCACAGAAAGCTACTTCAATCCTTGATAAAAACGTTCACTGACCTATATCTCTGTAATAGACAGGGCAATGATCAGGAAAAGAGAATACGGCTTGTTCTGCCGTGGATCCGATGGCCAAGGTCAAGTCATTGACCCACATTTGCCTTGAGCACACTACCGGCAATGATCAGGATTAAACTAGCTTATTGGAGTTAATCTCTGTCAGACTCGACGGTAAAATCTGGCTTGTCCGGGTTAATCCCTGTCAGTTTAAAAAATACAGAAAGTGACTTGTCCGAACGAAGTTCTGTCAGACTATTTTATGAAATTCAGATCACAAGAATGAAGTTTTGCCAGTTTGTTTTGTGAGAGCTAGATTATGAAAAGTGAAGTCCTGTCAGTTTAAATTACAAATACTGTATTGTGCTACCGTGCTTTTGGCATGCAAGTTGTTCGAGCTTAAATTGCACTCCTGACTAAAATCCACTTGCTTTGTTAAGTTGTTTCACCTAGCTCCGAGACATATTACGAAACGAAGTCTTTCCAGATTGTTCAAGCAAGGTTCAGAAGGAAGTTCAGCTTCAACAAATTTCCAAACAGGAGTCAGATTTTCAAGTTGGTCAAGACGTTTGAAACTCATGGCACTTGTGGAGATCGTAGGGTAACAGGCTCATCGCCCTCTGGGCCTCCAATAACGATTCGAACTCCCGACAATGTCACTAGGGTTCAAGAGTCAGTCGGTCGGAGTCCGAGC
>Ga0210059_1001905_pt1 | contig 32092 bp, 25 predicted proteins | sample Ectturendosymbi2_FD_188042 | JGI IMG/M metagenome (GOLD analysis project Ga0210059, IMG submission 188042) | Ecteinascidia turbinata endosymbiont from Florida, USA - Sample 2 (SPAdes) (version 2) | ecosystem: Host-associated > Tunicates > Ascidians > Unclassified | place: Key West, Florida... | reverse complement strand
TCAACAATGTCTGGTTTTGATGTTCCAAATTAAAAAAATGATGGCTTGTTTTCCTGTACTTTTCCAAAAAAAGAGTGTTTTTATAGTTTAAAGTGCCAAATATCATCAAAACAACACACTGTCTTGCGGGAATGTCGATTAAAGATCACTTTAAAATTAACAATGTGGTGACAGGGGGCCCAAAAACTTCGAAATGACCGGCCAGGGGGGGCGGCCGCTCCCCCTGCCCCCCGTCAGTTTCGCCACTGGATGCAGAGGATGTGAAACATCAAAATAGGATGTCTTTATTGTTGTACTTCTATTTTTACTACTACTTATTTTATCATTTTTGTCATTATTTTTGGGTATGTTGTTGAATGCTGCTTGTGCTAGCTCCCTGATAACTTGAGTGATGCACTCACGACAAGAGGAACTTCTGCCCTGAAAACAAATCGCCTGATGACGTATTTTGTTCATGTGGAACTTGGGTCCAGTGCTCGGTCTTGTGCTGTTATTGTGGGTGCTTCCGTTGCGCTGTAAAGTCCAGCGATCTCTCGCGTCTATCTGCAAAGGTTTCTCCGTTTTTTATTTGATTACTGATTCTAATTGATACTACTACATTATTTCTAATGACGTTGCTCAGTAAATTAATATTGTTATGCAGTCTGTTGCTCCACAAGTCTAACATTGAAAGCTGGGTAAGCGCTGGAGCTTTGGACGAATTTCCTGTCAATCACCCAATGGAAGTGGTCAGAGCATTGGAAACGGCAATAGCGGGAATTCCGCTGAAGGAGCTGACTATACGTTCCCGCGACATATTCATTGAAAGCGGTTATGTGAAAGACACAGCGATCAGACACCCAGTCTACACAACTGATAGAAGTAACGAATCGAGCGTGATGCACGTCACGGTTTTCAACGCAAAAAGAAAAGATCAATTGCGCGCTGTATTGATCGGCTTTAACAATCTCGCGAGCCTGCTGCAGTCAATACAGCAGAACGTATCCGCTACATCGACTGGCTCCAAGCACTTCGTACAAAACTCGTCCGTGATCGTTTGCACCATTTACGACAAGAACATGACGAAAGCGAGTCTTCCAATTACCTTTTCGCTGAAACTGCCAGCAGAAGTCAAACAGCCCTCAGCACCGGCAGTGCAGCGTCAAACATACTCGTGTGAATTTTACAACGACACAACGAGCCAATGGTCGGCGTTGGGGTGCAGCGTGAAGAACGTGTCGCGCGGGTATATCACTTGTTCGTGCAACCACACAACCACTTTTGCAGTGCTCCTCATCAATAGCGACTTATCGCACCTAGCAACGAAACCAACCTGCCGAAGTTGGTCGATTATTACAGTAGCCACGTACGTAACTAGCTCTATTAGTATTTTCTTCGCAATAGTGACACTGGCGTCTTTTCAGTTGGCCAAAGCTGTCAACTCGGCCATGTCTGAACGGCACCTGACGCACGCACACCTCACCGCCGCCATTCTCGGAATGCACGTCACCTCCGTTCTGAGTGACGTGGCGTCCGCGTCCGGTCATGCGTTGTGTATCGCCATTGCATTCGTCACACACTGCACGTCGCTTTCAGCTTTCGCGTGGATGACTGTTGAAGGTTTATTGCTCTACTTCAATGTCATAGTAGTTAACCTTAGAAACAAATCCTTGGGTCGTTTGAAATATGTGATTGGGTGGGGAGCGCCAATCGTGATCAGCGCTACGACCCTGGGAGTTGGCCTAAGCTACGACGCATACGTTTACGATGTGCAAAGCTTAAAAGTAAACGCCTCGAAACCAACTGGCCAGAGGCGACTGCTCTGCTGGCTTCACCACAGCAGCAGCTTGTCATGGGCTAACACCGGGCCGATACTTGTAATGCTATTTCTGAACAGCGTTATTCTTCTACGAGTACTTTGTCTCGTATTTCGTCTTGCAAAGAAAGCAAATAGGTTCCGGCCAGCCGCCCAAGTACGCAACTCGCAAACTACTGCAAATCACAGCGAGGAGCAAAACAATGAGCATTTCATTAGTGACATCACAGTCGCATGCAACGTCTTCATGAAGCTTTTTCCGCTTCTCGGAGTCACGTGGTTCATCGGATGGGCGCCCAACTTGCTGCCGGACGAGAAGTGCAGCGCTCTCGACTCGACTGCTTCCGTCCTCACTCTGACACATGTCCTGCTCAACGGGCTGCAGGGATTTTTCTTGTTTGTCGTTTGTGTTGTGACGGACGAAGCCATCGGCAGTGCGTTGAATCGACGCTTGAACCGGTTCAAAGGAAAATCGCAAGCACACCAGTACTGTGCTGGTGGCAGCAGTAAACCTTTGCCATGAGCGAGGTTTTTTCAGGGTTCGTCGGGACCAACAGTAACATGTAAGAACGCAACTGTGTGTTCAACTGTGTTGTCTCTGTTTCGAATTAAACGCAAAGTTTATATCTGTTTCAGTGGCAAGTGCGACGCACTTCTTAGAGTAACTCTTGAAGGTTTGCAACATTTTTAGCGGTTAGGTTTCAAAATTTCACCCTAGATCTGTGAGGAAAGCGATTGAGAAAACAGTACAATTTTAGAAGGAAAAACAGAAACAGCGCATGCAAAGTGTTTACTGTTTCTACGTTCCAGGTCACCGTGCGCCAATAACTGCGGCCTTTTCATCACCCAATCCCTCAAAATATGTCAAAAAATACACCTGAATGTGAGCCATGACATAACTTTCAAAAAAGCCTTTACCTTGCAGTCGCGTTTCGGAACACATGGGTTGTCTTGTCTCATTTCGAACGCATCGATTTCGAACTGAAAGTCTTTTACGAGCAATATTTCGTCCTCCCAGGTACACTCACTGTATGGCAGACCACACCACTTCACCAAGAAATCCCACGAACTGCGCTGGTTTTTGACGCGTGATCGAGCTGCGTTCGAAAGTAAAGCCGTTGAAAAGGTGAAAAGCACGCTTGTCTTATAACGGTAGCAAGTGGCGATGCCAACAAACGAATCTAGACTCAGCCGTAGCGATTCACACGTGATATATAAACTACAAGATTCAGGGCACAAACGCGGATATGTACTTTGCAGCTGAATGCTGTTGGTTTGTCGAATTCTACAGATTCAAAAGATATGTTTCCAACAACAAAACTAACTACTGCACATTTAAACCACGTTGCTTTTTACCGAACGGATACATCTTCAAGCTTCATTTCGACAAACCAGCCAAAATACAATGATTAATTATCCTTAAAAAAACACAACAGAAATAGAACACATAATTCAACGTTACAACAAGAGCATTTCACACTCAGCAAATCGGACGTTAAAGGTTTCCGTGCGTCCTCTGAGGTCCGGCAGGAAGCTTTTTATAAAAATTCTCAAAACGCCATGGATGCGACGCTAAGCTTTAAAGACTCCAATAACCGACGAGAGCCGACGTATCCAATGGCTGCATTTATACTTAAATAATTGGTAGTTATCGAGTTGGACACCCTACGCTTCTTGCATTGCCTTCCACGCTGTGAATCCAGCAAACAAGCGCGTAGAAAGATCATACGCTTTCGCGGGTTGGGTGTCCAACGCGTAATTGCTTCCTACACTAGTCCTGAGTACCAGGTTTTCAATCAGCTCCAACATGCGTTGAAGTCATAATACGATTTGAAGAGTATTGTGATCAACTTCCATTAAGTTTCCTCAACGTCTTGACAAAGTCGTAGAGAATTTAGGTTAGACGATTTTTACAAAACGATACGCACAGCGACGAGCAATTCATTCCCACAGTGCCGGATTTTGTGTTGATTGTTAAGTACGTGCAGTTATATCGCGCTAAGTATAACTGCGCTTCGCATCTGAAAGGTTTTCAAGCAAAACAACACCTTTCCATTAAGATAAATGTTAAATAATTACAGGCCACCAGCACCGCAGTTTAATTCAACGTTGCGTAACTGTTGGTGCTCACCGGTAACATCCGGTCAACATCAAAAAGTGGCAAACTGCTGTGAATAACATGCATGGCCCAAAACAAAACGAATATGATATAATATTAACTGCTACCCACAAGATGAACAAATAACGAAACTTCGATTAGGCGGTGACTTGAAATTGTCTTCCAATCGCTTTTGGACGCTATGATAAGAGTGGTATATGAGATCTGAATCATCGATGTTACTGGTTCAATGATTGGGTAACTCCGTTCTGTAGCTTTCGTAATATCTATCGGACATACGCCACGGCTACGCGCATATACAGTAACTTTTACGAAATTTTGAGCATTACGACTAAGTAGAAGTGTGTGTAAATACCGTGATCTACATAAGCGCCGATAATGAAAGGCACAGGCGAAGGCACAAACCCCAACAATTTCGTTTCAAACATGGAAAAATTTTGCAATGAATTTACATTAATCTTTTTTCAAAAATATTGTATTTTCAATTTTATTCTTTTCCGATATACGTATGGCGAAAATTGCTTTAGATATGTGTTCACCATTTAAAGCAGGTAAATTGTAAAAATTTTTAAATCTACTTTTTGGGCTTGTTTCAGAAAATGACAGCTCTCTTAAGAAGTTACTTTTTCGGGCAAAACGCTGTGTGCCCCAACTATTTTTAGCGTCCTACGCCTATGATGGAACGAGTACGTCATTGACTTAGATACCCACTGTTCGACGGTGAAATCCTTACCGATTATCCTATCAACTTTGCGATAGTTTTCAAGGACGTTTCTGTTCATCTCTTGCTGACAGTAGTAGTATTCTCGGTCTTCCGGAGAAGCTGCATTTAACCAAAGTTCAATTTCTTCTTTCTTCCGAACGAAGTTTTCGAGCCGTTTCATGCCTCTTACGTTTTGCGCTCGCAAGGTTGCTTCCGATTCCCAGGTGTTATGCAAATGCGACCAACCTTTAAAAATATTTTGCTGGAAATGACCACAGAATAGTGAACCTGATTCTCAAAAACATTTCGGCAACCCTCAACGGAGTTCATTAAACGTACTTTGCAGCGGCGACCTCTGGCGGCAGTTAACACATGACGCACACACCACAAACGGCGCTCTCAGGAACACACCAGTCCAACGAAAGTATCCAATTCACAGCTGCAGGGAAATGCTGCGAGAGGCTGTGAATTGGATACCTGCGCAAAGGTGGCCCATCCTATCACTGACCACTAAGCACAGGGCCATTCGTTGACAAATATTTTGTTGTCCTATTAAATCGGCAAACTGACAATACGGCAAAATAATAATGCAGTGCTCGACGAAATGCCTAATCAACAAGAACGTCCAAAAACTAGAGGTGGGCTGGACAAACTACGGCCATCGGGCCACAGGCGGCCCGCTTAACATTTTTTGCGACCTTCGTATACACCAATTTCTCAAACTGGGGGTAAATTACCCTCCGGGGGTAATATGCGATTCTTCGGGAGGTAATGCCGAACCAAAACCACAATGTTGCTCTGTATTATAAGCAATCACTGTGAAATAGAGGGTAATAAAACAATAGCTACCTTGATTTGGGTAACGGCTCGAACAAGTTTGAGAACCACTGGTATACACAATGCACAATATCAGTATTTTTTGTGCTGATCGAGCACCACTGACTCACCACAATTCGCTTCTGCTCGAGAAACATGCAGTGTGACAGTCGAGTTCATAGTGTTAAAATTTATTTCAGATTAAACATTCATATATACATATAAAATAATTAAAAGTTTACACAAAAATAAAATAGTATAATGCAAAGTATAAAATATTATCAATATAGTGTTATACAAAAACAAAAGTGGTATGGGAAAGCAGGTTTTTAAGGTGTTTTAGGGACCCGCTTCGGGTCCCTAGAATTGAAAATCGGGTCCCCGAAATCAGGTCCCTACAGGTGCATACTGGGTACCTAACATTTTCCTGAAAAAAAAAACTTTGGGGAAGTATATTAGTACTGTGATAAAAATATGGTAATATAAAACACAGGAAACATGTGATAAAATGCGATCCTTTTGACAAAATAAAGTAAGTTTGAATATTAAAAATAATTAAAAGTACAAACAGCAAAATATATCATGCTAAAGTATAATTTGTAGAATCTGGCCCTTCACTGGGTACTCAGAACAATGTGGCCCTCACTGATAAAAGTTTGCCCACCCCTGCGACTGAAACTTGCTGTCGACGAATCAGCAATGGAGCGCTTACCTGCCCAGCTTCTTCGACGGCATAGGCTGTTGCAATTAGCTGTTAATTCAAGTTTGCTGCGGAACGTAACAGGTTCTCTTCAGCGAATCCCAACATAAAGTTGACTTTATTATGAAATGCCCAAATAAAATGAAGTGGTCGAGCGATGAACATAGAACGCAACAAATGTTAATATTTTTCTTCGCATTTGCCAACTCCTATGGGGGTGTCATTATCGTTTCCAATTGTACTTCCGAAATTGCCCTTTGGCGAAAATGCATAGAAATGATGACCAAAACACCTGCTCATTTAAAAAGCCAAAACAACTATGTCGAGATTATACTATTGCTTAACAATTACGACGATACGGCCTTTTTTCACCTTTCGCAGTTGTCGCGCAAAGACTTTCAAAAAGGCTTACCTTCTTACTGTCTTTTCATATTATTAAAAGCAGGAAGCTTCTTATGCTGGCAATTTTCACACGTGAGGCAAACAATGCTTTGACGTGAAAAAAGCGTTACAAGGGCTGGCTACAACTTTTAAGTGTTGGAAGCGTATTTACATATTTGACGCAAAATGTGTTCTCCTGGGTTCCTTAACAATCGCCATCACCCCCACTCGCTGAACAAACAGTCAGCGTCGCTAACGTTTGCTGTAAGTCATATCAACAGCGTCCTTGCATGTAACGCGGACGAATCTTTTTCTGTGAAAGTAGCCTCCTTACTTGCGCGTGTTGCAACCTCTGTGGTGTTGCGTTGATTGTGTGATTCACCACGAATGGGATGTGCGTGAAGAACAACACCATACATATATGTCGCGCGAACAAGCAATAATAGAGTGATCGTGGCGTGTAATCTTTGGTGATACTAACGATGTCAACGATTGAACGTAACAACAGCGTACGCGAAGAGTGATCATGGCATGTGAACTCTATTGTTGCTTGCTGCCACAGTGCGAAGCTTTGCGCATATGCCGCTCGGGATTTCCGATCGCAACACGCGACATTGAGCATCCCTTGACGACTTTGATGCAAACAATCACCAATGTCGTTCCTTTTAATCCTATTTGAAAACCAACCACTGCTTTGGTAATTTTAGGGCGATGACCATTGTCATGCTGAAGCCTATCTACGTTGAAGGCTAGTCCAGATCTTTATAAAAAATGCCATCAAACATCTTCTTGCAAACAACAATAATCGTGATTTATTGAAATGAAACAAGCAAGCAGAAGATCACTGCCTGTAGGTGGGGCCACACCAACCGCTGACTGATTGAAGAGACACTGGAGAGGACCTTCGTAACCATATGGCATCCAAACAACTCCGCAAAGATTGGTTATATCTTTGGATTTCCAGAAAAAATAGCTCTTTCATTTCCTTAACAACACTTTCCGGGACACGAGGGCCTCGTTACGATATACGAGATCGGGGTCGATCATGTTGGAATGGCCCTGACTGAAGGGACAACCCATAAGAGGGCAATTCAGGGAAACAATTCGTGATGGAAAAACATCAAAGTATCTGCAATACTAGGCAGGCAGCATTCGTGAGTGTGTGTGTGCTACACAGTCGCGCATATATGTGCCCACCGAAAAAATAGAAGTTGCTGTAAACTAACCAATCCATTTGATCAGGTATTGGGTTTCTCCTTCTTCGGCAGTGCGGTCAAAGTTTTCGTTGGGGTCCCCGTCGCTAACGACAGTGTACGACGTGGTTTTGCTCCCAGTCGCTCCTAGTCTTCCGATCTGAGTAACAAGTAAATGTTCATTTGTTCATGAGCATTTGACCAATAAACAGCCAGCGTTTGAATTAAGCTGAGAACACGAGGACCTTCTTGGTTAAAATTAATCAAACAAATTTTTATCCGCATTTGAGCTTAAAGAACGGTTGAAGTAATAAGGCTGGTGCCATCAGAGAATTCAAAAACCAGATTCAAAACCAGTAATTCCGCTTCAGCAAAAGTGCGTTTAAATATGGACTAATTTGGACTCAGAAGAAAAGCAATTACGATAAATTCACTGCGACAGGTATCATGAAAATGACGGTTTGGACGTCTTATCATTTCTAGAAATCGGCTTCTTTAGCCTAGTCCCTATCTAATCTGCAAATGACGGAATGCAGGTGATAACGAAGAGACAATCGTCGGTAAACCAAACTCAACGTGGAGTAGTGCACCGTTGCAGCAATGTGGAGTCATAATAGTTCAATCAGTAGACAGTGTCAAAATATCGCAGATTATTGAAATTGGTGCGTGTCATACGACTGTTTCATTAAAAACATTTGAGGCAAACCTTTTCCGAAGTTTTATCTTGGCACTAGTGTTTAGGTTTGGATTCCGAGTAACATAATTTTGAATACTTACTTCAACCCCCAACTAATTAATTACGCTAGAAAATTAAAAATCAAACAATTTTCCACAGGGCTTTGAAGCAAGCACCAACGAACCCTATGATCCATGATTTTTTCAATGGCCTCTGTATCTGCGTCTCCATCGCCATCTTCTTTTTCAGCAATTTCCACAACATCATCACTGTCCGTTTCTTGAGTTGAATCATGTTCTTTGTAACTAAAGCCAATCACATGTTATTGAAAACTTGCTTGACACATTCCCAAAAATTGAAGCTACGCCGCTAGCACAGTTCGTAGATTGCTTTTACCATAATACTGTAATGTTGAGAAACACACAAAATACTAAATACTGATATCCAAGGTAAGTAAAAGTCGGGTTAAAATTATGGTTACCGGTAGTAATTTTCTGCCTGCACATACGTTTTAGGCAAATAAGATTTTTACGAGTTCTAAGCCCAAAAATTGTAAGACCATAAGTTTAGGTCATATGCGGTCAAATTTCAATTAATGACAATTTTGTTTCATTTTTTGAACGCTTAACAAAACCGCACTTAGTGCAATTTAACGGTAAGTAATGGCAACGAACAAGGACACCGTATAGTTGTACAGCAACATGCGTTTTAATTCGCACACATAAATTTGACAATTTAAAAAAACTACTACGACACTTTTTGCAAATTTTTTGAAGCAAAAATCAATATCCTCACTTGTTTTTGCAAAGGTTACAACCTTAAGCTTACATCCCGCATCATGCGATAAACGATAAAGAAAATACGATTATAATGAAGATTACAAGCATCAATGGCAACATGAATTCTATGCGCAAAATCCACTTAAACAAACTTCTGTATAGAAAACAATGGTGCCATACAAAGGCAACAGTAACAACTTTGGGCATAAACTACGATATTCAAACTTAAGCCAACACCACGTCTTACTTGGGTGTTATTACGCTTTTAAAAAGCCATAAGGTAAAAGCTGCAGTTAGCAAGCACCACTTAAGCAATCATGCCAACTGCTTGAAACTGCAATTGACATGATTGTTTTAAGTATTGCTTCAGTGTTTAAACTTTTCACCTTGTAAGACCTTGTAAGCAAAAAAAAGCTTTTTGCTTACAATTTACAGGACTGAAGACGCGTAGTTGACGCGAAATTGTTTTCCTAGCAAAACACTGTGTGAGCAGATTCAGCTGCCTTGTGGTACGGTACTTCGTCACTTACATGCGGTCAGAATCCTCGCGGCGTAATAAAAGCACAGCATGGCGGGCATATTACTCGAATACACTAATTTAGTAACTTTACCTGTTAACAACACGGACAGGAAATTAATACTAATTACCCTTTCAAGAAATTGTGGAAATTTACTGAAGCAAGAAAAAATGTTCGAAACGTACAGGCCATTTGCGTCAGCCAGCAATCAAGAGCGGTGCAAGCCACGTGCGACCGAACTGTGCTTTATGTGACTCATTCACATCGGCTGTTTCAAACCAGCCGTCTGACCACTGGCGCAAACTGAGTCTCTCAATTTTAGTGATGGCAGCTTAATGCCTCGTGGCGGGCGTTTCAAACTACAATTCGTAAGATTTCTCTACAACCGGCGTTAGCTTGTCTTTCAGCTCGGTGATGACAGCGTAATGGTCCTGGCGTGTGTTTTAAACTATAGTTCGCATGTTTTCGCTAATTTTAAAAGCCTTTGCGTGTGTTTGAAACTGCAGTTGGCATGATTGCATAAGTCTTGCTTTATGCCTTAAGTTTAGGGTTTCAACTTTTCACCTGTAAGCTTTTGCTTGCAATTTACAGGACTGATTATGCGTAGTTGACGCGAAATCAATTTCTTAGTACAACACTTTGTAAGCAGATTCAGCTGCTTTGCCCTTGTGGTACTTTGTCACCTAAATGTAAATACGTGCAGTCAGAATCCTCGCAGAGTTATGAAAATACAGCATGGCGGGCAGATTAACAAGTAAGGTTCTGGTGGCAGAACCCTACTTGTCAAAAGAAGGTAATGAGTTACAAATAAGTAATAGCTTTGCAACACATTCGACACTACTTTCGCAAAACTAACAAGCGTAGCGGCTGTAGATACGTTTACACCAGGGTTTCTCAACCGGGGCCACGGGGCGATTCTCCGGGGGCCAGGAGCAGAGTCTTTTACTAATTAGCCCTGCCGTAATATTGCAAAACCAAAGTGTAACAATACTAATTATCATACGCCAGTTGAAGGGGGCCACAAATCAGAAAGGTTGAGAACCACTGGTTTACAGCCTATGAACTTGAACTCAATCAAATGTACTCCCAACTTAAGCTATGCAACCGACTATTCCATTTCTATGCTGACATTTCTCGTGAAGTCGGAATGCTTGGTTATCATAACAAAAATTGTCAGAGCACGTTTTCGCGTGCTCCAAAAAACGGCATTACTAAAACACGGTCATTCCGTCGCGTTTTTTATGGATCGTGGATTCATTTTGCCCAGGCGAGACAGACTTCGCTCCGATTCACGAATACACGGGGAAATAACCCGGTTAAGTCCCCACGGTCCGCACGCGAAAGCAGCAAGCACGCGGATGAGCTCGGAAGGATTTCTGCGCTTTCCGCATGCTCGTCGTAATGATTCCCAACGCGTGGACATAAGCATTCAATACGTGTTCGAGCCATCCAGCCGAATCCCCAGCGATTTGAAATCCAGTTTTAATTACCTCTGAGCCAACACCATCAATTGAGGAGCAAAAATTTCAGCTTGCACATTCAGCGATGAATGCAGTGACTTACAATCTTCACCATTTCTTATTTGTTTGCTGAAACAGCGATTTTCTGGAAGTAGGCCGTGTGGCTGGCAGTACAGTATCTACCGAAAAGCCAAAAACGTTTGGGCCCTGCGCCGGTGCGATCGTCAAGACAATAGGAGCGGAAGTGTAACCGCACAGAGATACAACATAGTCCTACATTGAACTTCTTAAAAGTAGAGTAAGCAGCATGATACTCTTCGCGCATGACTTGAATCGAATTTCCTGCCCACGAAACTAAAGCTTTTTATTACGTACCAGGATTTACCGGCGTCGCGAAGGTTGCATCGGGCAGGCAATGTTTTGGACTGATAGGAGCCATTGCATAAACATATATGCATATTTAGGTTGTTGCATTGGAGAATAAGGAACCTTCCTCAAACTGATTTCCATGACGTGCAGCCGTGGTTGAGAACCAACACGCGCTCAACTTCTCAAATTAAGTATTTGCGGGTCTACAAATCAATCGTTCAATACCTTTATGCCGTTAAGCAAGCATGTGTAACAGTTTGGCAGATATCAACGATTTTACACATGAGTTGCAACACGGATTGAAGGATCTCATAAAATTAAGCATAGTTGCGAAGCACTGACTAGAAGAGTATAACGATGCTACAGGAAACACCCACCAGTGTCACTAAAAACTGACGGCGAAGCAGGAACGAAAAAATGTGCGACGTCCTTCGACTTCATTAAAAAACAGCTCTTCGAAAAAAGAAACACCTTATTTTGTTATTTCTTTGAATTCTTTTTGACGAACGAGTAGGCTGGTTGTCTTCTGAGAAGGAATCATCTTCGGACGCACCGCTGTCAGTCGTTTTTCGCTGCCGAGACCGTTGACCCCTCGCAGCTAAAAATTATGTTTAAGTTGAAAAACAAGAAACGAAACATTTTCAGAGTTAAAAAGAAATCAAACATGTTATCTTTCAACTTATTTGAACTTATGTCAATAGTGATAAAATTATGGCCGCCGAGAAAATCAATGGTCTGAACATTGTCTCGAAAATATGGCTCACCCAACCATCATTTTAAACAATAAGCTTTCCATCTGGGCCTCAAAGATGAATCCTGGAGCGCTAAATTAAGGATTCTACTTCATACGTGCATTTATCAAAATCTGATGCGAAACAATAGCAAATATTAATATAAAAACAATTTTAGCCATGCATTGAATTTGTGCAACAAAGCAAAGACCAAACAGCTTCTTGCTGATAAAGATAGGGCGGGCTCCCAGCATAAAAGGAGCACGTGTTTTCGTTTGTCTCGTGGCAACGTGAATGTCACCTTACGAGAGCAAAACACACGGTACACTGGGCAAGCAAGTACTCTCCACAAGATTCAAAGAGAATCTTAGCGAGAACAAACCGGAAAAAAATTCCATTTGAATAAGCTTTTAGAACTGAGAATGCGTAGTATTATGTGAAATCGATTTCCTATTTAAAAATTAGCTAATCAATTCCTTGCTTACCCGCTTTGTGGAGAGTACTTAGTTGAATATAGATATGTGCAAGTTTGAATCATCACAATAAGATGAAAGCAAAACCTAGTCGGCTTATTCCTCGAAAGTTTACAGAAAACCTATAGCTTTGCTGCACTGGGCAGTGTTATTAGAAAAACTTAGCAGCACAAAATGCAGAAGGTATTCAAGATTTACAGCTTTAAAAATTGTCAACTGCTTGCATCAGTCCAGATAATGTTAGAAAGAGAAGCGCTCACGAATGATAGAGTTTTTACACCCTTTATGAAGTGCATCACGTTTACGCTACGTTACAAAGACACCGAAATTGTACTTGTCATCGTTTACGCGATTCCAAAATATACCAGTAAGCCGAGCATTGTAAAAATTACTACGTGAGAAATATGGTACAAATTTCCCACTGACAGAAAGATATACTTGCTCAAGGCACAAACGTTGATAACAATCAGGACTTATTAACTGTTGATAAATACATTAGCTTGCGCAAACCACAAGAATAAAACTTTCCAAATAGTTTACAAATTAAGACAGATGACTAGAAGTAGAGTTGCAAATTTAATTTGAAACAGTGATTCTCAACGTGGTACACCTCGAATTTCCAGTGTTCCACAGAGACTGCCATAAATCCTTGATAGAACTTTCACTGATCTATGTGCAATACAGTTTCGGCTAGTTGTTCATGAGGTGTCAGCATAGCAAAGCGGTCCATCAGGCAATTTAAAAAACGATGGTCCACGCGTCAAAAAGTATTGAGAACCACTGGTTTACAGCTTCATTTCAGCGTTCATCGACTGCACTCAATCTACACAAAGAGACAACAATTCCCCGAATCTTTTCCAAGTTTTCACCAAAGATCCCAGTCTTTTCAACCGTAACCGAAGCAAAGCCTATTTGACTTTTTCCAAGACCGCTACAACGTTAGCAAGTTTAATGCACAGACGGAGTTCCACCTACAAAGACACCAAGGACGTTTCATGGACAGCATGTAACGAAGATGTTGGCGTGAACAAAATATTTTTCATTTTCCCCTCAACGAAATTTTGCAAACAAAGGAATTCAAAAAAACCTTTCATTCCAAACAAGGTCGCACCATCAATGTCATACGACGAAAACAGAAACGTTACCGTGCCGCACCTTGCTTATAATTGTACTTTCTTTTTGTAAACTAGAAATGAAAAGAGCAGGCTTTGTGTTGCTTTGCTCACAATTACTAATGAATATTTTCAAAAACCCACACGTCCATTGTATACCTCTACCGCTCTTCGCAGTTTTTATTTTTCGTCCTTGTAGTTTTGCCCTCATCTGTGTAAGTTTTGACGTACGGCTGGAGAACTTGCTCGCTTTCTTCCACACACAGGACGACTCATAATCGCTTGATTCTCCATCACTGGCGTCTGTTAATGTGGCCGTGACATCAGAACTGGGAAACAAATGAAAAACCTTCATGAAAAGTATCCGTCATCGTCAACTTGCAAATAAAACCCTTCAATGTTATTATATCATACCTCTCTTGGCTTTGCATTGATTTGTTTAAGCGTGCCAGTTTCATAATCGCAGGCTTGCAGTAGATGCTCAGCATAAACAGTAACGGCAACAGTCGTGGAAAACAATTTGCAAGTAAAGTAATTTGATGGGGAAACTTTTGTCCCAAACAAGGGCGCACCACGATAAAAAAAATTGCCACCTGGTGGAAAGATGGCTGAAAAGGAATAAATCAACGCGAAGTCGTTTTAACAGGAAATATTTTGGACTCAAGGAGACAAATCGCTAAAATAGTTTCAGTAAAATGTACATTTTCAGTAAATGCGAACTAAACAAAGCTCGTCAGTCAAAAAACTTGCCAGCGATTCAAACGAGTAGCGAAAACTTACTCTTTTCGCGTCCTCCTTTTAACGTGACCATCGTCGTCTGAATCGTCCTGCAGAGAGAGTAATTGCAGTCAATAAAACAACATGCAGAGCATAGACACGATCAAATGTAAAAACTACAACTGGAAACACGATTGCGAAAATCGCATTTTTTGCAACAGACATCATCTTTTCGAAAGTTATTGCCTTTTCGGTGGTGGAAGGATGCCGGGCATACAACCGAGAGTTAAACCGCATTGGCCCAATGCGCGCCACCACCAGAGACGGTGGCCACGTGTTGAATGAATTACAATTTTACTGGTGTTTCGTCGATGTGAAACATTGTGTCTTATCACTAGGGCAACCAATTTTTAAGCTAAAAACTTAAAATTTTGACTTTATAATTTACAAATTTTGACTTTATTTTGACCTATCAATTTTCTACATTTTCAGTTGAAATGCTGAATACAAAGCGTATTCAAATACAGTATTAGAAAACAAACTGATTGACAAAAAGTAGTTTATCTGCAAAATCAGGTATAGCATGTTTTAAAAATGTCTGGCTCACTTTCAGTTTCATGAAAGAAACTTCATTGATGCCTTGCACTGCGGTGACGTGCTTCCACCATGAACCTTTTGTCACTTTTCACTTAGCAAATTTGCAAAATAATTCACCTTCAGATGTTGAGGTAAACTCAGAAGCACATTCATGCAGCATACTTTGAACTTTTCAAGAATTTGTTTGTTTGACCTCAGGCATGATATGTTTATAAGTACATTAAATGACTACAGTAGAGTCAAATCTGAGAATATCATGAAGTTAAAACACTACATAGGCATAATGGATTGAGTATTTGCCAAACCAAGAATTGTAAGACCACGTTTCTTGCATTGCTATGCCTAGTCTACTTAATTTTCAATCGTTCAGTTGTGGGCTAAGTAACATTAGTACGCCAAAAGTCGCAAGAAACCCATTATTATTTCAGAATTGCAATCAAACTTGCAAAAACAAATCACAATCTGTTGTTGTAACTTTAATAAAATATTTATAACGAGAAAAAACTCTACTGCAAGAAATTTTTGACCTTACGATAAATTTTGACTTTTTTTGCCTAATAACGTTGGAGTGGCTCGTGGTATGAGCATGAAATTTAGTTTGTGGACGTTTCATGAACTTTGAAAAAGGCAGAAAAATTTTGACTTTATTGACTTTTGGTTGCCCTATTGATCATACAATTTTAACAAAGGTAAGGCACTTGAATAACCACGACAGAAACCATGTAGTTCAGAGCAGATTACAGGGTGTTGATCAAAAAAACTACTTCTGCTGTTGTATAAAAGTTTATCGAATATTTTGTTAGCATGACTTCGGAACGAAATTGGTCTATAGTTAGAGGGATTAAATCTGTCACCTGATTTAAAGAGTGGAACCACTTTTGCTAGTTAAACTTATCAGGAAAAACTCCGTTGGAAGTCCTTGAATAAGAAAGACCTGCAAGACAGATATGATATTCTTTGTCATTATGACGAATGAAACTGGGTATGTCATAGGGGTTATTAGACTCGTTGCATTTGAGATTATTAATTTGAATTACCACATCATCATGGAGGACTGGGGATAGTACACGGAATTTCGGACTGAAGGAGTTGTAGGGGTACCATAAGTTACAGGTGACGAAGTTGCAGATGAAAGGTTCGGGCGTACTCGAGTAAATCATTTATTCAATATATTTGGAATGGAATGTTGGTCAGAAAGTTGGGTTAAATCTTCAGATTGTGGCATAGACATGTTTGTTGGAAGGTTTGGTTTTACTTAGAAGTTCGTTAATTAATTTCCAAACTTTAGTTGGGTTAAATTTGTTTTGTCCAAATTCTGTTTCATTAAAAATAATTTTACTTTTTTTTGAGATGGGTTAAATGGTTAACTATATTTTTTAAAGCGTTGATTTGATTAAAAGATGCAAATACAACTTAGATTGTTCAATTAAATTAAATAACCGAGCCTTACGCAATGTATACAAAAATCACATCAACGGGCAAATAAAAAATGAAGGATATGCATTTTTCTACTAATATTCGTGAAATGAAAAACATTAACTACGAACTTGCAAAATACGTGTACTCTATAAGATATGCAATCAGATGTTACCAAAGCTATGCAAAGCAGATGCTAGAAATTACAGACAAGCATGAATACACAACAAACTATCATAATTTTTACACACGACAGTTCGATAGTAAGAAGTTAATTCTTCCTTAATTAAAATCTGTAAAACAATAGCGCATTCCTTTTGCAGAGGGTCTAAGTCAATGTTCTTCAACAGCACCATTATGAATTGTACTAGTTCACTGTGTCGCATTCAGACTCGTACAAGAGGTTGAGTGCAGTTAATAGCCGAAAAAGAAATATTGATAGATGTTGCGTCACTTGTTGCTCATTGTACTATTAAGAAGAACGTTATTGTTGCATCATAGTTTTACGATGTTGCCGGTGTTCAATTCACACAGTGCTCTTTTAGGGATTTTGCCCCTAGATTGGAACTTTTGACCCTTTTTAGGGATTTTCGGAAAAGTTTGAAAATGTGTAAAATTAATGATTTCAGTTCATTTTGCAAATCATGTTTGGTTGTTCTATTACACTTATCATGGCGCTCCGATTTGATGCAACACCACCACAGATTTAGGGATTCTTTATGAAAAATAGGAATTTTTTGGTACTGTTCTTGGGATTTTTGGAGTTGCATTTGTGAGAGCCCTGAGTTTACAGTAGACTGCGTAGATTAGAGAGTAGACTACAGACTAGAGCTGCTCTTCAGGCTTTGTGAGAATGAAGTACAAACAGTGTGAAACCCAAGATTGTGAAAGAAATGCAAAAACAAACGGGTCAGTAAATTTCTTGTTTTTTAAGTTCTGTAATAACTGTTACAACTATTTGTTGAAGTGTCTAATAACGAAATGTTTGATTTTCTTACAAGTTATTCGTGTTTTTTTAATTTTCTTACTGGGGGTTACATGACAAACGCTAAAGTTTATCAGGGGTTCCCAGGGCCGTCGCTAGTGGGGGACCAGTGGTGCCAGGCCCCAATTTGAATTCGGTGTCCCCCCATTTCACGTTTGGCCCTCCGGTTCCTACATACATCCAATACTGTATTTTGTGCCCCCCACTTCTAGTTTTGGCCCCTCCTGGCTTTAGTCCCCCCTGCTGCCAAATACTAGCGACGGGCCTGGGTTCACGATGACAAAGAGCTTGAAGAGCACTGATCTACGTTATGGAATGCTATTCCTAAAGACTTATCAAATAGATTCAGTGGTTTTCAACCTGGAGTCGCGATCCCCAGAGGGGTCGTGAACCATTTTTGGAGGGGCCGCAGGTAGCTTTCTTACGTTCACAGCTGTATTACATTTGCTGTATTGGATTTTTAGATGGGGGTCATCAGGTTAAAGTGAGTTGCTTTAATGGGTCGCGGTACACAAAAGGTTGAAAACCCACTGAAACAGACCCATACTGTGTACTTTATAAAAATTATACAAGTATTTGCTCTTGCAAATATAATTTTCATTGCTCCTTGATATCGTATATATGTGTCTCATTCTCTGTTGACATATCCAGACAGTTGCCGAATGCCTGTAAATAGTTGGACGCTAGCACCACTGTTCGTTGCAGTTCGATTCTTCTTCTGACTATTATACGGCTTTGCCTGCTATACTTGTGTTTTCTTTGTTTACTTTCTTTCTTCGCGTTAATCATACTCTGTGATTGCCTTTCTCTTTGTTCTTTTAAAGGGTTGGCTAACTTGTTGACCTCACGGTCATTTCGCCAATCCTCGCATTTTTTTTCTTTGAATCATCACATGTTTATATCATGTGTATAAAAATACACTTGACTGATTAATTGAACATCAGAAACATTTGAAGCAACATCTTTTACTGAAAGGTTTTCACCGAGCTTTGCGTGATTAAAATAAACTTCTTTCCGAGGTCATCCTGGTTAAATTTCTTCTTGACAGCTTTTCTTGACGAAGAAGCACCGCGCGCAAATCCGTTGGAGTTGTTGGCAAATCATTTTTCGAGCTATTGAACATATCATTTAAACACAGAGGACTTGATATTTCCTAACTACTGCGACGCTCACGCTGTCACTTGTACCACCACGATCTTTTATATTATGACCCGATAAAAACCAACAACAAAATGAGGTTATCCATTACCTGTTGGAACCAGTCGTTACAATTTTTTGCATCGACGATCAGATCAGGATGACAAAATCCTAGCTATTAGTGCCATACAATATCATCTCAATAATGCATCACAACACTTCGAGCTGCGCAGGTCGGAAACAATGGTTAGATAATTTAGAAATCCCAGTTTATTTCAAAGCGTCCAATCTCCCTACAAAGTCGTAACACAAAATCGAAAAATACCTCTTTTAAGTTGAGCCTTTGCGGTTCTTTTCTTTGACGAGACGAACGACGCAAACCGTAAATCTCAGGATTCGTTTCCCACATCTGAAAGAAAAAAACAGATTTGCACAAATGCACAGCAATACGCAACATGCAGCAAGCATCTCGATCTCGTGATGAACAAATTGAAACAATCTTCAGCGCGCATGAAATGAAATTGACATCGTGTGAAGAGACAAAAAAAATCGACATTTCCAAGAAGCTAGCCAGACTCCATAGCTTGAACACACACGAATATGAACGCGAATCTCTTCAGAAAAACGATGATTTGCTAGTTATCTGAGGTGACTACTGCCCATGAGGCATTAACTTAACAGGTCATAAACCTGTGTTTTCCTGTCTCACAAAGTTCACACGCGGTTGAACTTACGTTTGATTGCGCTTATCTTGCTAGAGCAGATCAACTGTGAAAGAAACCTCGGCCTAGTTACAGTTCGCCAACACAAACTTGTTGAGTTCCAGAGTCAGGTGTTATCAGCTTGACGGTAATTACATTAAATTGACTGTGTATCAGTCATGGGCGTGGGAAGGATTTTTTCCAGGGAGGGACCAATAGTGGATTTTCCAGGTTTAGCCAAAAAGATTTCCGCAGGGGGAGCCAAAAGTGGCAATATTTTATTTTAACCACTCGAAACTAAGAAAACAACCTTTTTTGGTAAAAGTTTAATGGGAAAATGTCAAATTTCAAAATCCAGGGGTGGACTTGCCCCCCCCCATTCCGACCACATAGTATCAGTGGTATCGTTTTTGCAAAGTGTGTACCTATTTAGAACGAAGAGGCTCACCAAAAATGCAAACTAGTAAATTGTATGTCTGGAGACAGACCACAGCAAGTTGAGCAATTTTACGAACCGGGTCTTTAGACGTATCAAACCTAACAAAACATTTGCTTAGTCATATTAGTAATTCTGTGTTGTAAATACCAACATTTTTAAGTTCGTTTGCGCGAGTTCACTCAAGATACCACATCAACTTAGATATCAATTCAGACCAAGAAAGTAATTCTAAGAAAACTACACCTTGACTCCATTAATGGTTTTGCTGGCCAACCTATTACTTGCTTAATGTCTTTACCAAGAATAAGGAAAACCAAAACAATCGTATTTTACGTATTTTCAATGTAAAACAGAATGCAGGTTGATCAAGAACTGTTTCTATTTTATCAATACTTTCTTTACAACATTACAAAAACAAAACAAAAAACAACACGAAATCTCCACTCACCGGTAATTCTTTTTTAGGAGTTTTCTTTTTAGCAGCAACATGCTGGGGAACCTGGAGCTTGGTTGAAAAATTGTGCCGTTCGAAATCTACTGGATCGTCCTCTGAGGGACCCTGAGAGTTATTCATAAAATTTAATAATACTGAAAAACGTATGGAGGTCATTGTAAAAAATCGTAAAAGTATCAACAGTGGTAAAACTACTGATCAATTTTAATCGGAAGAAATGCTACAGCTTAGTTTTAATTTCTGAAATCAGCTGTAAGGTTCCCTGAACTCAAGATGAAAACTAGCAAAGTGTTAAAACTTAAGAAAAACAAAACCAACCTCATATTACCCGTGAGATTGGGGAAGAAGCCTGTCAAGGGTTGATTAAATCTACAGAACTCAAAGTTTTTTGTGGGAAGCTTTAATACGTACCTTGGAAATGGTATTAGTGCCTGTGGAACAATGTGATGGGTCATCATGGTGATGCTATTGCTAACCTACATGAGAATGGAAAACTTTCACTCCAATGCGAGCTGCAAAAACGCATTTAGCATCATGAGAACTTTTTTCCAACAAAGATATCCACAAGTACACCTGCCCCAAAAACTTAACGTGACAACAGCTGTGAGGCATACAGAGGAGCAAAGTTACTGGAACATGCTACGAAGATTGTGGAAAGAGTGCTGAAGAGGCGAATAAGATGTTGATAAACCTGGACTATATGCAATTTGAATTTATGCCATGAAAGGGAACAATGCATACTTTGCCTATCTTAAGGATGCAAGAGGAATATCTTGATAAGGGCAAACATCTGTACACCATGTGCTTTTTGGATCTAGAGTAAGCATTCGATTCCCAAGGAAGGTGCTTATTTATTCAATTGTTAGCCACCCTCAATTGTAAGCTGCACAAAATAGTGTTAAAAATTAATGCAAGCTGCCCTTGACTTTAAGCCATACTCAAACATAGGTTAACTAGGCCTCCGACATAGTTTCGCATACTAGCGTGTTTCACATTTTTGGCAACCTGGTAATGACATTTACACCATCACAACTGCCTTCTCTTTATCATAATCTCTCCAGTGATGGATTGATGCTGAAGATAATTTAAGAGTTTGGTCGGCAAAACATAGCCAAGGAAAGGGTGAGCATCATCGAGATCTTTCAATAAGAAAAAGAAAAAAATGTAAGCTGCCTTTTATTGTGAGCTGACCTTGAATGTAAGCTGCACAAAATGATGAAAAAAGGCTTCTACTGTTATCCTTCCAAGCGGAAATACAAGTAGGATGATGAATGAAATATCAATACTGCATAATTTCGATATTTTCCAGTTCAAAAATAATTATTTCAGTTCATAGCATCATATTTTAGATGACAGCAGTGGCAATAAAATTTGCTAGAATTGTAACACTTCTTCACCTAGTAGTGTGTCATACTTGAAAACTGCTTTGAAGTAAACAGCAGGGCATGGCCCAGTGATTCTAAAACACTCTCCCCAGAAGAAAATGGCATATTCTACTCTGCTGTCTTTAGTGGCCTAAAAGACTCCAAGAGCCTCCTGGGCCACTAAAAGTAACACATATTTTCATATGCTAAAATATCGGCATTCAATTTAATCTTAAATACAAATTCCATGTAGTTTAATGTTACAATTACAATACATCCCATTCGGACTACAAACCTTTACAGCAGGGGTCGGCAACCTACAGCACACATGCCACACTTGAAGCGCCAAGTAATTTCCAATGGCACGCAAAAGCTATAAGTTTTGCATATCACTTTTGTTATGATTCACACAGAAGATATAGTCACCTTGAGTTGTATAAAAATAGCACGTTGTCGGCATACTGAATGATTTGAACCTTTAGTCGGCACACAGTTAGCACAAGGTTGCTGACCTCTGCTTTACCATGTGAAAATGAAAAACATTGGTGTGATCTGCATATTGCAACTTTTGACAGGGACTGAACTTGGCAAGAAGCTGACATCATGCGCCGTGCTCCTGAGGTGGCTTTCTGACTCCAGTTGGGGTGGTGGAGCAACAACTCTGCGAATAGCCACCCTAGCCCTCGTGCATTCAACCACAATAGTACTGCACACCTGTCTGGTGCCGCAGTGCTCATACCCACCTTGTTGACCTCGCTATTAATGACGCCTTGCGAATTGTGACTGGATGCCTGCGTCCTACACCAGCGGACAATCTTCCAATCCTCACAGGCATCCAACCTGCTGAGCTTCATCGCAATGGAGCCACACTGTCCCTAGCACACCGTGTCATGGAGCCTGGACATTTGTTCCACTCAACGCGCACCCATCCATTGAGTGTAAATACACGGTGCCTCAAATTGAGACACCCATTTGTACCTGCTGCACAACATCTCATCAGTTCATCTGACAACACCTACATGTGCAGCACACTGGGCAGATCACCAATGGAATGTGGGGTGGGCAGACAACCCCACAAGACTGCATTTTCATCCCTGACACCAGCACCCATCCCCTGGAGTGACCCTTACAAGAAGAGCCTGGGTCCAGCTTAACCGCCTCCACATCGATGTTGGACGTTTCCGCTCCTGCTTGTACAAATGAGGTATGGCCTCCTCTGCGGCCTGTGAGTGTGGCACAGATGAACAAACCGTCAACCATGTTGTCCTCCATGTCCAATCCATCAACCTCCTCATGGACTGCATGGCCTGACAGTTCTGGACGATGAGGCAATCGAATGGCTGTTCAATATCTGCCCAGAGACCTAGTGCGGCCAAGCAGTGGTTGGAAATAGGTATCAACCAATAAGTATTTTTCTGGCCGATACCAATATATCAGACATTCATGCACTGATAGCTGACACTGATAACCAATATTTCCAAATATTTCAAATCTTGTTTTCTGGTCTATTGTCAAAAACATAAGTGTTTTATGCCTTACCTTTTTTTCAAAAACTTCAAAAATCAGGATTTATGAGCTAAAATTTTTGAAATTGTAGCAATTTCAATATATTGCTATGATTTTTAATTAATCTGATTAATGATGATGCTTTTGTTTTGGCTGCCATGGCTGACGCGTGCCTATGGCTCATGTTGTCTGTTTGTTTATGAAAACGCACCTGCTAGCGTTGCTGCAAGATAACTCTCTTGACTTGGTTTGTTGTGCTTTCTTGCACAAGTTGTCTGCATGTGTGAGGATTAAAGCAGCATTTTGTCAACATCTACTGAGGCCGATAATATCGCCTATCGGCCATCTTGGCTGATACCGATATATCAGTAAAATCCAAATATTGGCCTATAATATCAGCCAGGTCAATATATCGGTCTATCTCTAGTTAGAACAACTGGCTTAAAAGAAAAAGGAACTGAACTGGAGATAGAGCGATATATTGGCCTGGCCAATAAATTTGCCAATATTTGGTTCTACCAATATATTGGTATCAGCCAAAATGAACAATTTTATCGGCCTCAGTAGGTGTTGACAAAACGCTATTATATTCCTCATGCATCCAGACAACTTGCGCAAGAAAGCACAATGAAGCTGCGCAAGAAAGCACAATGAAGCAAGTCAAGTTATCTTGCAAAAAAGTTACTGATGCTTTGGAAAAATTCATTTTTGGCAATGGTTAATTGAATGCAGTATTATACTAATTTTGACCTCCTTAACTTGATGCTCTGTTTTGTAGTTCTTTCTTCCTTTTCGTTGTTGGACTTCTTTCAATTTTCAAGCACTTTTTTGTTGTAAGCACTGTAAGCAGTTTTCTTCCATTCAGTATTCCGTTCTTATTGCTGTGTTGTTTTTAACATTGTTTTTATTCATATTGCTGTGTTTATCCATTGCAGACATTGTACACTATACTAACAAGTTAATCAGATTAATTAGAAATCATAGCAAAATGCTGAAATGCTGCAATTTGAAAAATTTTTAGTTCATAAATCCTATTTTTGAAGTTTTTGAAGAAAAGTTAAGGCATGGAATACATTATATTTTTTATAATGAAGCAGAAAACCAGATTTAAAAAATTTGAAATATTGGTTATCAGTATAAGCTATTGGTCCATGAATGGCCTGCGTATCAGTATTGGCCCCAAAGAAACCATGTCAGTCAATCTCTAGACAGAACTGCACTCTTTTTGCATATGGAATACAAATGTACATGTATGCAATGGTGGTATTTGGGCCCTATACAACTTAAATGTCAAGTAATAAGAAAAACTGAATGCCTAAACCAGGTTTTGCTGTTAGAAATAGAATTGGGAGACAAATACACATGAGATGATGAATCAAAAACACAGATTAGCAGTTATTAAGAAAATGAGAAACTGCAACATACTGAAACAATAACAAAATTGTTTCAGGTAATAAGAACAAGCTGAGCATGATCATTTGCTATAATTTCCAACTGCATCATATACGATTTGTATCATGTATTTTACACTGTCAAGGCCAGCTGCCTACCTTGCCAAGACCAGGTAACAGCCCGATCCGAAATGAACATCTTTAAGAAAATCCTCACACAAATTAGTGATCAAAGAAAACAGTGTAACACATTCTTCCCTCTAAGAGGATTCAAGAACATAACTTGAAAATCATATTATATTGGTTTGATAACTTCACATATTTTCAGCTGTTCATGTTGCCTTCTTTCACATCCCATCATCAGATGAAACACTGCATCTTTGCTTCTGTTGCAAATAAGGATAGGCATTGGGCATTTCGAATCCAACATATCAAATCATATCCCATTTTTATTTGTACAATGTGTTACACCTGAAAACTACTAAAAAAGGGCCATCTACTCAAAAACCAAGGAGGACAACACAACCCACTTAATCCAGCACTGGCAATCAAAATAAATGTACTTATTTTACACGAACAACACATTTTCACAACACCGAACCACAACTCCGATACAGTGGCACCGCACATCTAGCTAGGCAAAAGCAGTTCTATCATCGAAGGGTAGTTTTTGATAATACTTTTCAGAATAAAACCAGATTTTAGGCTGAAGGTGTCATTAAGACCCAATACAACTTGGCTAGTAAACTAGTGCAACTACTTATCAAGATATTGGTGTCAGTCATATCGTCAAAACTGCAGCTTGACTGATTCATTGGTATGCCGATATATATTCCTGATATGATGATGTTGCCGATGTACCACATCGACAAATTTGCACCGATATGTATACTGGCAACATTTGCTCATAAAAACATCTATGCTTTTGCTCATAAAACAGCTATTTTTCTGCAGAGTGTTCAGAAACCCAATTGCTACTTCGACCATGATCGATTAAAGCAAATGCTCTGTCCTGTTACATATGACACACAGCCCCTCTGACTACATCAAGCCGTGCATAATATCCAGACCGCTGTGGTCTATCCAGTGCATAATATCCAGACCGCTGTCATCTAGATAAATGTCTCTGTGATGTAACATTCGCTTGCTGGTTTTTGCACAAAAAGCAGATTATTACCTGTGAACAAATCAGGGTTTATGTGCTGTGGTGGTTGACTGTTTTAGTGACCCAAGTTTGCGCAGAAATCATTTTCGTAAGGTTCTTCATCGCAGTAAAGCAGTGGTTCCCAACCGGGGTTTCCCGGACACCTGAAGGTCCGAAACAAGATTTTTGGGGGGTGCAAAATGCAATTTAAGGCTGAGAGTTGTTGTGTTTTTGGATGTAAAAACCGAGATCAATGAAAGATTTAAAATGCTATTACTCAAAACATGTTACCCATGTTAATTATTCCAGCTAATGTTATTAATTTGACAATTTAAATGACTAACTGTGTGCATTGTTATTTCTGCTTCACGGTCTGGTTACCACGCTGAAGATAGCCGGTGATGTGATTGTTAAGTATATTCTGACATAAGACATTTAAATGTTTATGGCGAAATTACAGCGACATTGTTGCTTGATTCTATATAACTCAAAAGTTTCTGGTGATCAAGTACGTAAAGTTACCAGAAATTGTGCACAAAAGCCCTGTCTATGCTCTTTGCAACAACATATTTGTGCAAATCTGGATTTTCTTCTCCATTTCATTTGACAATCAAGTATTTAAATCCCTCCAACGATTTACACGTGGCTCTTAGCAATTGTGTGCTAATAGCACAATTGTTCTCAAACAGTGCACCGCGACGCACTGGTGCGTCGTTTTAATTTTCCCAGGGCGTCGTGCAAAGGTAAACGTAGTGTAGTTTTTTTAATGAGCTAATACAGTAAGAATAAAATTCAGTGCAGCTTTATAATTTACTGAAAATCAGTTGTTGTTTATTAAATGCAATCATGCTGACAGTAAAAAAAACTATTTACCATCTCATCATTGCGTAACCATCGTTACTGTATGCTAATAAACGCATTGTACAAATTCTAATTTACTTTGCATCAGAGAAATGAAGGCTACACACAGTGGCGTAATTGACGGGGGAGAAAGAGTGCGAACTGCCCCCCTGGCAAGATAAATGTAAAAACAGGGCCCCCCTTTAGTTGACATTTTGATATTTAGTATTCGTCAATTTATTGTTTTTTTGCGTTTTTCGGGGTGTTTTCTTTTTTTTATCGAGTATGGACATTTACGACATCCAGATATTCACCATCATTTTTTAACCATATTCTGAGTTTTGGCTAGTGGGCTCCCTTCAGGCAAGCTTTACCCTCCTGACTCAAACCTCTAGTTACAGGAGTCAGTTATAAAGTGAATAAAACAGGAAATTGATGTTGCAACACAACCATAAATCCGCGATTGAAAATGGCAGGCCTGAAAATAAATCTTGCAAGTGCAACAGCAGTTATTTAGATTTTGGGTTCACATTTATTTTGCAAAACAAAAAGGAAAAAAACTCAGTGTGTTGTTTGCAGCAAAGTTTTGCCAATGAAAGCATACTACCAAATAAGCTTAGAACGCAATTTAACATCATTTCATCACATCCGCAGTTTGTGAATAAGCCTGGGTAGTTTTTTCATAAATGAACATAAATGATCAAGAGGCAAGTGCCATTTATTTCACAATTCACGCAACTCCAGTAAAGCTTCATTAGCATTCTCCCAAGTTCCGCACAAAGTTGTTAAATCTAAAATTCTCGCACCAATTCTTAAGAACTAATACTGCTTGCTGCAATTGATCTTGTAAGTAGCTGCCCAATTAGAGTTGGTAGGCTACTGCTATCTAATGATATGCTTGAAAATTAATGCATAATGCTGCCTTCAAATTTATGAAGCATATTTTTGCAACACCTATTTAAGGTCGAATCGAAATACATTCAGTATTTTCCAGAGAATTTATTAAGCAATGATTGAATTCATGATCGTTTCGTCTCACCTACCCCATTGGTTTCTCTGACAAGATAAAGAGTATATTGACCTTTCTTGTGATGATTACCTGAAAGAAAGTTTAACTCACGAAACTCGGCAAATGTTTATATTACATTGAATGATGAATACCTAGCTTTGGCGAAGAAATGCTACAGTTGGTTATTCCTATCGCTCGTCGTATTTATAGGAAACAGGACTTTCTGCCATGTCGTTAAAACCAAATATCGGTCACAAATAAACCTTAAGAGCAAAATGCACATGGCGTAGTTTCACAAATTCTTCCAAGATTTGACCAACTAGTAAAAATAAGCCAGCCCACATATCACATTACTGCAAATGATGCATATTTCTTTTTGTTGTTTCATCACTAAACAAAGTTTTATTATTATTTTATGTGTCTTTGTTGGATTCTTAATGCTGGTGCCTCGCAAGTCCAGCAAACATTTGCAAAGGCGTCGCAACGAATAAAGTTTAAGAACAACCGGTATAGTGTATAATTTCAAGGAAACGGCAACGAAAAAGTCAGTAGGTTTGTTTCTAATGAGCAGTAAGGTACTATTACAGTTAAATAGTACGACTGAGTGCTTTCTGTTGTGTTGCAAGCATAGGCCTATGTATCAAGAGTAGCATTTCAAAACTGAAGATACTGTAAAATCGCACTGCTTTGTGATTTGTACGCTTGTTTAAAAAACGAGGGGTCCGAACGCCACGTTATTTTTATGAAAGGGGCGCCAGCTTCAAAAAATGTTGGGAACCTATGCAGTAAAGTAATGTCTTTCAACAATGGTTTGGTTGCAAAAATATTGGAATCAGTTAATCAGCACTGAAAAATAAAAACTTTGCTATCAGCCAAAAAAGCCTTATTGGCCGAGCTCAAGGAAAGATTTCCAGGTTGTCATTGCATGGCCACACCGCATTCATTACATTACAATCACTTTTCGTTCCTGCAAACGTGGTGCTGAAAAGATATGTAGAATCTTGTCAACATTCAGCAAAAGTCTCCAATACAGCAAGGAACTCTGTTTATCCATACGTGCATGCACTAATAAAATTGATGCTGACTATCAGCTGCACAACTGAGTCTGTGGTGTGGAGCTCTCTCTGTAGGAATTGTTGACAGTGTACTTGTGCAATCACTGCAGAGTACACTTGAGTGACATTGCTCTAATGATTTTGGATCAGGATGTAAAAATGAATTGCACCAAGTATAACACTTCTTGCACAGCAAACAACATCGTCAACTGTTTATTCCAATAAAGCTGTTTATGAAATACAATGTTTGATAGGTATTTTGTTCAGACTATGCAACAACAATGGCTGAGGCTAGCTGGACACCTAGATGTGACATCACATCTTTCAATATGGAAATTTGTTGTAAAAATATAACTTCAGTGGAAACAAACCAGCAGTACTTGGCAGGACATTAACACTAGAAGGACAGGACGAATCAATTCATGCACTTTTGACATGTCCAGGTTAATAATTTGGCAGTGGTAATTATAGCAGAGCCATGAAACTTCATGAGTTTGTCTATTTTACTTTTGCAGTGGTATCTTATGGATTTTAACTTTTTTTTATTTTGCTAAAAAGAGTTGTAGTGTGCACTACCATCTACTACCTAGACAACATGTGTAAATTGACGCAGACCTGGAATTGGAGTAAGATGTGGATGTGTGATGATGCCAATGCTGACATCAATTGACATTGCCCCCTACTCAGCACCGATCCAGCATCTATGCCTCTGTATCTTTGACATCAGTGTCATTTCTATGACATCATTGCTCATATTTCTTTACATCTTGGCCTGCAGGCTGCTATTTGCCCACCCCTGTACTAACATATTGGAGATTTTCTACTACGGGCAACCAGTCGTCCCAAAAGATATGCACCTAACGCAACTCCGATTTTTATGTGTTTACAAGTATTAGTTGCTAGTGTAAATGTTAAACTATTGCAAAATGTCAAGGCAAAAATTTATGCAGTGAGGTGTGCATATAAATTTTGCAAAATATTTTGCGGGACTGATAAAGTTGATAAAGTTGGGGCTGACAGTGAAACTGAACCATTAGTAAATGCTGCAGTAGCTAGTGTAATAGTAAGAAAGTTGGTGTCATCAGTGTCATCAGAGTCTAGCTATGATGAACTTGGTTCTCAAAGCCAACTGAACATACTGTGGTAAAAGGAGCAACAAGACTATTCCAAGCAAGAAATCGATTGCATACACACAATGTTCTGCGATTTCATCCTGGGCCTACATCGTATTCAACCAGCCGTGTTGCTTCTGGCAGTCCACTAACGTCTTTCAGAACACTTTTTATTGAGCCTATGTTGCGAAAACTACAAAAATGCACAGTTGAAGAGGGTCGAAGACAACCAGAAGACAGAGTTTGAGATGTGCTTTTCTGTGAACTGGAAAAATTTGTAGGCTTGGCGGTTGCTCGTGACATGATGGTAGGACACAACTTGCTTGTGAGAAGTTTATGGGGCAACTCATGGGGATGAACAATGTTTTCACAAACTTTCCAAGACACAGGTTTTTAGAAATTATGAGATATCTCTGCTTTTATCTAAAGGCAGAAAGGCAAAGGAATCTGTTGTATTATGAATTTAGTCTTGCTTCACAACTTTGGAATAATTTTATATCAAACTTCCAAAAAAACAACATCACAGTGGATAAGCAGTTGTTGTCATGTAAGGCACGTTGCAGACTCATCCAAAACTTGTCTAATGAACCAGACAAGTTGGTTTGAAGTTTTGCCTGGCAATTGATCTCGAAAACAAGCATTTATTGATCGGGTTTTCTTGAAAGAGACTTACTCAAAATCAATACAGGACTTTTTGTGCAGAAAACAACATCAACTGCTCTACTCTAAAAAGGCTATTCTCAAAATACAACATTTGACTGATATTTTGTTCATACTATGCGACCACAATTTCTGAGGCTACCTGTCGCACCTTTCATTGTAAAGATATAGCTTCAGTTGAAACAAACCCACATTACTTGGCGTGACGCTGATGAAGGCCTAAACTTATTTGATTTAGTGCAACCTAGTAGGTGTAAACAACAGAAAAAATTTAGGCTGAAACTGCAAAACGATTGCGATTGGACACTGTCTTCTCAACATGAAGCGAAATATTACAAACAACCTTGCGTGTGTATGGCAGTGTACGAGCTTCTGACAGCTTTGCTTGCATTGGAGTTGGCACTACCAGAGGAGGAAATTCCAGAACACATGCATTCGACGCAATATCAATTCAAAGTGTTAAAAATGTGAATTGTGTCATGTCATTGCACAGGTGCCATTTAGACACGGCAGAGGCCTTGTTGTTTCACAATAGTACTGTTGCAACCTCTCCGGTGGCGTTGCGTTGATTGTATGATTCACCACGAACGGGATGTGCGTGAAGAATAGCACCAATCATATGTGTAGCGCGAGCAAGCAACAGTAAGAGAGATTGCGAGCATGATCTCTATAGTTCCTTGCTGCCACGGTACGAAGCTTTGCGCGCATGCCGCTCAGGATTTCCGATCGCAACAAAATGGTGCTGTGACCAGGATGTGAAGGTCGTACAGAGTTCAGCCTTCACACAAAGAACGTGCGATCGGTGTGGTTCATTGTAAAAAGGAGGGGATGTTGTTGCAACCTCTCCAGTGGCGTTGCGTTGATTGTATGATTCACCACGAACGGGATGTGCGTGAAGAATAGCACCATCATATGTGTAGCGCGAGCAAGCAACAGTAAGAGAGATTGCGAGCATGATCTCTATTGTTGCTTGCTGCCACGGTGCGAAGCTTTGCGCGCATGCCGCTCGGGATTTCCGATCGCAACAGTACTATGCAAAGTTAAAAGGGAAATGCAGGCTCTTGCCTGTTGCAAACCACCTGCATTAGAGACCTGTAGTGACAGCGTTTGATATTTTATCGGCTTTAATGCTGAGTACCTGCAGTACATAGGGGCCTGTCATGACAGCCAAACAGACACCCTGGATGTGCCCCTGATGCAAGAGAAAAATTCATGCAATGTTTGCACATTGCACATTAGCGCTAAGTTTCCATGTGATGCAAGAAAATCACCCATGTTGGACTGAAAAAATGTCGGTGGATGTGAATTAACTTTCCATGCCGTGGAAGCAAGTATAATGCCAATGTGGTGGAACATTTAAACCAAATCCTATTACACAGTTTAAATTAGCATCTTGGATTCGCATAGTTTAGAATATGAATCCTGGATTGGGAATTCCTCAATGTCCATCCCTGATTGCAAACAACAACTATTACATTTAACACTTTGAGAACCGGGGTACGATATATTCGTACTTTGATTTCAGCCTAAAACAGCAGTTTTTGGTTGCCTTACCAACGCCCTAGCTCCTCCGTTGATTGCGCTAGAGAGCTGTTCAAGGGCTCAACTGGATCGGCCAGTCTAGTAGATTACACTTGAAAAAAAATTTTTTGGTTGGGGGGTGCGGATTTTTTGTGACTGACGTCATAAGTGAAGTAGTTTTAGGGTCATTTTGGCTCATGTTGCCTGGCCTAGGGCCCA
>Ga0210059_1001904_pt1 | contig 32094 bp, 25 predicted proteins | sample Ectturendosymbi2_FD_188042 | JGI IMG/M metagenome (GOLD analysis project Ga0210059, IMG submission 188042) | Ecteinascidia turbinata endosymbiont from Florida, USA - Sample 2 (SPAdes) (version 2) | ecosystem: Host-associated > Tunicates > Ascidians > Unclassified | place: Key West, Florida... | reverse complement strand
TGCAGTTGCAAAAAGTGTCTGTAACCCTGTGATATCGCCGGCTTCAATGTCTTGTACTACGTTCTGTATTGTCTGTTTTTATCAACCTGCGTTCTGCAGAGTGTGTGTGTTCATACTATGGACTTCTTGTCTGCTCACTAACAAACAAATAAATTGAATGCACGTTGTGAACTCTGCGGAGTAGGTGAAATCGTGGGGATTTTATCGTTTGAACTGTAACACCCAACAAAACGGTGTAAGTTTGATGGCGATTGAAAGTTCCGACTTTAACCTGTGGCACCAACGCATGGATTACCTTAATGGTCGACAGTTAAACGAAGCCAGCAGAAAAAATTAAATGTACAAAGTCTTCGAACGATGCTCATTTGTTGTTCTGTGAAGCATAGGAGTAGGAGCAGGCACATTTTTGCGGGTGCGAAGGATATTTGCTATTAAAATATTCGCACAAAGAATGTCCCCAAGTTTACCCGAAAAAACTTTGGGCCATTCTTTGTGCGAATATTTTCTCATGAAGATCGTTTTTCCGATGATCTCTAAACAGAGGGCGACATGTTATTTTGTACTCCATTTTTTTCACATCAAACCACATTGGGCGCCATTTTTGATAGTATTTTCAGTGAGTTTGCCCAGATTTTCAGAGATTTTGCGAAGGTCTTCACAGATTAAGCTCAGATTTCCACGGATTTTGCCCGGATTTTCAAGGAATTTTACGGTATTTGTCTCCAAACCAAAACTTTTTGGGAATCTCTTGTACCTCCTGCACCCCAGCTTTCTACACCAAAGCTGTGAGGGCTGTGTACATGGTGAGTTGAAGATAAGTCTAATTGAGTCTACAAAGCTCTAGTCCGCATTGACGTTTGCGGACCGATGCAAACGGAGTCTTCAGGTGGACAGAAGTATTTCATGACTTTCATCGATGATTTTACTCGATGTTGTAAAGTCCAAGTACGTGGCAAGTTTAAAACAGTTCGAAATAATTATGACCAATGCCAGTGGCTGTAAAATTGCTAAAATACGGTCTGATAAGGGTGGAGAATACATCTGAGTTAAGTGTAGGCCATTGACCTCAGCAGAATGGAGCTGGAGAAAGATTCACCCGAAAACTTGTTGAATGTGCACGAACTATTATTGCTCCTGCTGGTGTGGCAAAAGATTTTGGGCAGAAGCTGTCGCAGCTGCTGCATATCTTCGAAACAGAGTTCCAAACTCTGCGATAAAAGGCAACTTGTCTCCATACGAGAAATGGTATCGAAGAAAGCCAAAGGTCCATCAATTAGGAGTGTTTGGTTGTATGTCCTACGCTCATGCTCCGGATGGCGAAAGACGCAAGTTTAACTCTAAAGCTAAAGGACTTAGGTTTTGTGGGCTACAGCTTTACAGTCGAAAGGTTATCGACTATATGATGAAGAAAAGAATAAAGTAGTTGTGCGCTCCCATGGCTCCCATGTATCCTTCAACGCGAATGACTTCCGACCATGAACGTGATTGACGGGTAGAGACACCAGTAGATTTGAATTCAGTGGGAGTTGATCTGCAAAAGGAATCAGACAATTTCAAGGAAGAGGTTGTTGCTGAACCTCTTCGACTCTCGAATAAAGAAAGGCATCAACATCTGAGATACAGTATCGATGAGTATGCTGATGTGGGACAGCATGTGAAAGGGAAACATGCTGTATATTTGCACATAATTTCAGTTCGTCACCCCATCATTGCGCAGCAGCGCAGAAATAACGCGGGTCAGGACTGACCGTGAGCGGTGGATTACTGACATTGAGAATGGACAATTGTTGTGTTTGAAGCGACGCGGATTCGCGCTTAGAGAACGCAAAATTTATATGTGTTGTGATGTACCTCGCTTGCTTACAAAATTTGCAGGATGTGAGGGCAAGATATATTCGACGCTTTTTGCATGTTTGATGTACAGTGGACGCTCAATAGTTTATTCGCTGTGTCAGCGTTGCGCTGTTGAAAAACCTGTACGTGTTGCGCTGCGTTCGAGATGGCGAACGGTTAAGAATGTTTACTTCTAAAATCTGAACAACTGTGAAAGTTCACTTTTGTCGGTTTGTAGCGTGCATGGTAAGAAACCGAAATCATTTTGAAGTATCCTTTTGTAAATGTCAATTTAGTGGGAGTGTTGGTGCAGTAATTGACATTTTTGTTTGTGACGTGCACATTTTGTTTGACAGTGGTGCGATCAAGAGTTCTGCTGAGTACCGCGAGCTTTTTGCTGCGGGATGCACGTTGATTGTTTTGCTCATTACCTGGGTTCCTTGTTTCGCTTCTCTCAAGTCAGTTCCCAATTACAATGCGACCAGCCCGTGGTCTATTGGTATACGCATCCGCCTCGGTGCTGGTAGGTCGAGAGTTCGACTCTCAGCCAGGTCTAACCAAGACCTTGTAAATTGGTGCTGTAGCCTTCTTACCTGGTGCACGGTGAGCAGAAGAGTTACAGGGAACACATCCAGACTACAAAACACACCCAGTCGATTAAAACCAGATATTGCACAAACTCAGTCGTTGTGCTACAAGACCATTTCAGTTGCAAAGTGCCATCAGCAAAACACCATATAAAAAGTTAGTATGCGTATCCAACTGATGCATCTTGCTCCTGCATTATTTGACTAACGATAAGGTGCTCTCGTTTCCTTACGTTTCCCCCATTTTGCATTTCCCTGAGACTAATTCACCGTGAAACTACTTTGTTTGCTGTGCGAGCTAAAATCTTAGGATAGGGTTTATCCAACATTAGCAATAACAATTTGTTTCTTAAAACTCAGACTTTAACTCACTAAAATTCATGGCAACACAGCAATCTGAAAAAAAAACAACAAAACTTTGTAACTAAACACTCCACCTAGCAGATTGGACGAGCAGCACACACTAGACGGACCTACAAACATGTTCTGCAGCAAACAAGCAGATAAGCTGACAGGGTAGCAGTGAACGTTGTTGTGCTAGGCTGCTTTCCATCAAGGTATGCAAAAGTGTGACTTCCACTTATTAAGCGATCACTTCAATCACTGCGCGAAAATCACACCGCAATCCCCCCGTAAATATCGTGCAGCTCTTTATTACCATATCGCGCACACTATGATCACCAAAAATTACGTAGGCAACGAAAGGGGAACGCCGCAACTTGCACGAGATAGTGTGACCGGTGGCGACTCCACAGGTATCGGCAACTGCAGTATCGGCATATGACTGCATTCCCATAACGATCTGGACGTAGACACGTTCTGTTTCACCTTCTTAACGCAGGAGGGCTGTCACAAACGTCATCAGGCGGTACGTGTAGGTCCTCGAAATTTTGGGTTGACTCAGACGGTGATGCAGTGAGCACTGGCGGTTCAACAACGGTGGTTGGTTGGTCGATGCTTTTGATAGAGGCAGGACTGTCGACGCGACTTGCAGCGGGGGCTAGATCTGATGTGGAGACCGTCGTTTCTCGCCCATCCTGCAATGGAATCAAAGCAAACTTGGATTAGCGTCCAACGGATTTCTTCTACACACAAGGAGGCGCTTTTGTTTCAGACAAACTCCTTCAGTCGGATGGTTCCGGGAGTGGACATCCAGCCGGGAAGGGAACCACCTATCATCGACTGACGAGGGAACGGAAACAACATCTCACAGGGTGCGGCATTTGTTGCTGTACAGAGTCAAGCCGGTATGGAGTGGAGAGTGCCGGGAAAAATAAGCTCCCAAAAAAGTGGGCCAAGACTTTGACCTTTAAATATTAGCGGCACGGTTTTCCATACAGGTTGGTTGCACCACTCACAATTGTTGGCGGCAGTGGGAAATGGTAATATGGGGAATGAGTTGTAGCAATGCCACGGCTGTGCAGATAATTTTTCAACTCTTTGCTCATAAATACTGTTCCACGATCACTATAAACATATGGAAAACCTAAAAGACGGAACAACTAGGCAGTCAGTAACCGATAACATTGAAGCATCTTTGCAGGCAAATGCAAAAGGAACTCGACTATACACGTCAGCGACTATGAAAGACACTAGTTCCCTCTGTGGGAAGTTATGACACGGTCTTTGAAGGCGATGCTGCTGCGTTCCCACGCTTGAGAGGCTTTAATTAAATTATTTCGTGGCAGTTGATAAAAATGCGGTTTTAATGCGGAGCAAGTAGGCCTAGTGCATTGCGCACATGTCTTGCGAACCTCTTGCACTGAAAAGGGTAAGTTTTTACTGCGAACGAAATGCCAAAATGAAGTAATACCGGGACAGGCGCGCAACCAGAGGGGGCATTTGCCCCCCCGAAAATTTTAATATATTGCATAGCAATTTTGACATTTGCCGAAACTTTCAAAGAACAAAATGAAATTTGGTGTTCTAATCGTTTATAAAAGTATTATTTGAAATTTTCTTTGCCCTGGTGGTTAATTATTTCCTTAAAAGATTTATCTTGACTCAGGCAATCTGATCGAAAAATTCATAAATGATTGGCATTTAAACACAAATATGCTGGAATTGTCAAAACTTGGGAGATAGTTCAAAATATGGGTATTTCTAAGGCATTTTTTATCCTTTTGTTTGTGTACCAATCTAAAAACTTTCAGAAATGCAGTGCGTGTGTATATTTTGATTTTGTTTCTTGCCTATCTTCTGAGGAAGAGAGTTTGGATACACTCTCAAAACGTCATCTATAAATACCGCATTCTTATCACACAAGTGGAGCAAAGTTTGCAGCCAGTAGACTATGCCTTGTGACAAAAACAGCATACTACGTTCATGGGCGTCGGAAAGATTGTTTCCAGGGGTGGGCAAAAATGGATTTTTTCAAACGCAGCTAAAAATATTTTTACAAGGGGGGTCAAAAGTGGCAAAATTTCAGTTTCACCCACTCGAAACTAAGAAAAACGACCTTTTTTGGTAAACATTTAATAGGAAAATGTCAAATTTCAAAATGCTTGCCTCTCCCATCCGACGCCTATGACTACTTTCACATTTTGTTAGCTTTACGTTTGTTTGGTGTTGCTGTAAGCTGCTCGAAAAGCGCCATCTATCCTCGGTAAGCCCTTGTGTCACTTCACCTCTTCGCAAAAATCCCATTTTGCCACTTGAACCTGAGATAATATTATTTCGGTCATTAACAAGATTCAAGTCCATACAGTAAGGATTGGAACACAGACCGATTTAAAAACTGACAGGTTTGCGGTGTTTGAAAGCTCCCGTTTCGTGACCACAGAACGATGAAACTCACACACAACTGCGTTTGCGTTACCAGTCCGTGTATCAATCTCCTCGCTCCACCTTCCGTCACTTGTGACATAAATACCACCCACCGGTACTTGAACTTCTTTACCTACTGCAGTGTATTTCCGCTCACTTGCAGTATATACTGCCTTGGGTTTCTAGAGAGACATCATACCCCGGTGTTTTAATGCTAATTTTCATTCCGACTCGGTCGCACATAGCAAGAAATTGATCAAGTTTATAATGAAGGCCCTGTTGAAAAGATGCTAGTACTGTAGTACCAAATCGTCTGCAAAAATTAAGCGGTTGATCTTGCAGCTCCCAACTGTGACACCCTCGTCGACTCGGCTGTAACTGTTTGTTCAATGCACGTAGACTATCAAAACGAGCGGTGACAGCACAGACCCTTGTCGGAGTCCACCACCAACGGTTAACGGTCGTGATTTAACTCTCCCGACGTGGACACAAACATCTGAGCAGGAATGCGGTGACTTGAATCTAGAAGTAGACTCCACAGAATAACCATATCCTTTTCTGAATAACCATATCCTTTTCTGAACAGCAGCAGAATCAGCCTCACTTCATGCAATGCATCTGGAGTTGAAGTTACAGTCCCTTGATCATATATGTCTTCGCCTTGTTGAGGATCAGCAACAGATGCTGCGATCGGCTGCGAATAGATGGAGGATGGCTGCAACGCTCATTGTAACGAATAAACCTGTTTATAGGCTGCTTCGAACGATAGATCATCTTTTTCTAAAACTCTTCACCGGATGTCCTGCGAGTTTGAACCATTAATAAATGCGCCTCGTATACGTTCTTCACGGTACTGTTCGGCACGGTCTCGTTTCCGCGGGGGAGGGCTTTGTTGGGGTTAGCTGCCCCAAACAATGTTCCAAGCACCCCCAAAATCAAATGTGAACACTACAAGCCTATGGATTTTCATCAAGTTTTAGAATGACAAGCCCCATGCACTATTAATGAGTGATTCGAATCTGATTAGACAAATTCTCAACAAATCCCTTGCACTTATCAGGATTTAGGCTGTTTTGCACTTGGAATACTTCGAAAGGCTAATTACTAGGAGAGAGTGATTGCCGATTCGTAAGAAATTGATGAGGTGATGAATTTCGGTAATCGTTTCTTGAGGAATTTGAAATGGAAGTATTCTTTGAAAAGATTGCAAGCACACCGTTCGAAAGCAGAGCTTTCCCACTGAGGTTAAATCTTCAACTTCAAGAAGACTACTGTGTTATAGCAACGCTTTTCGATGGACAAATACTTCCCAAAATGCAATATACAGCATTGAGATCTCCATCAAATGTTTAACGGATTATGTCGGTAAAGAACAGAGTGACTGCATTTCTGGCACATTTCTCTCTTGTGAAAGTGTAATCTAGCTTCAGTCAGCCTGCTGAGGAGTGACGATGTCTCTCATGTAGTGCTACAATGAAACGGCATCTATTATTATCGAAGTTACTGCAGGTGCTACATCTGACAAATGTCGCATCCACAGGAAGTGGTTTTCCTGCCCTCTGCAGCGCTTACGCGCTGTGCATCCTTCACAGGAGAGCTTACGGGCAAGCCCTTGGCCACTATATCTCCCCTCTCACAACCTCTCTAAGTTTACGAGCCAATCCTCCCAATGTTGTCATGCGGCAACATTCAAGTTTACTACCAATTTACCAGCAAAAATATATGTCCGATAGGTGGCAAGCTGTTATAAAGAAATAGTATTCCTAGTTGTATGTCCTACTGGAGAATTAGGAAAAACACTTTGTTTGTTTATTATGACGTCACGTACCTGAAAAGGCGTCAAAAAAGCTCTTTCCACGTACATTCAGGGCAATATCACGGCGTTAATGTGGCATTAAGTTGCAAAATGTGCATAAATACTGGAAAAGCAATACAGGAAGAGTCAGAATATGCCGAAACTGCAAATAAAATTTTAAGCCAATTTAGAGAAAAACGATTTTAAAAATGTGTTCCCACATGGGAACGTTGGGCGGTAAGCGGTTTGAATTCTATTGCCCTGAAATGACCAAAGCCAGGCACAGAACCGCTTTGACATACCACCACTTACTCTTTATCTGAAAAACACATGTAACATGACGAATGGTAGAGGAAGACATAATCGCTTACACAGCATATCATGACTGCTGGGGAATGGGTTGTTATCGCGTGCTTCAAGAATATTTCTGTTTCTAAAAACAAGTGCTATTTTTTGATCTTCAAATGTTTCGCCATTTTGTAGCATTTCAAGCAGTATGCCAACGTATTCTTAATTGTTCATAGCGCAAGTGATGTTACTGTAGATTTGTCGGCCTTGTAATAATAACTCTGGAACTTGACGAAATTCTTTGAAAACCCTTTAGTCACAAGGTCTTAAATTCCACTCTGCCGAGTTGCGTCAGCATAAAATTATTTACGCTACGTAAGGTCTTGGCGAGATCTATTTTTTGAGCTTTAGCATTGTGGAAATTCTTTACTACCCATATATTCTCCAAATAAAATCCTGTCTCTATCCCAGCATCTCATGTGCAGAGTGACTTGTACTCGTCTAGCACTAAACCTTGGCAAGCACTAACTCAATGGCTTCGACCCATGTTAATAGTTGTGAGTGAAACAGAAAAATGAAATTGAAACGGAAAAACTGTTTTGCTGGACTCGCTACAGGTTCCAGTTTTATTTGAAAAATTGAATAAAATTTCTTGAGGTTGCTTCAAACCGTGAAAGGTCTCAAGAATTTCTAAAACTCTCCACCTACTATCCTCACGCTATACGAATTTCTGGCCAAGAATGAGTGACACCTATTTCTCATCTTTGATCTCATACGTTTCAAAATACTGTTTTGATTTTGCTCATTGGCAAAAGGTTTGCAGAAAACCATGCACCAACTTCCGAGACACTTGCTGTGCATCGTTGTATTATCAAATGACTTTTTCAAAAATTGGAAGCAAGCTGCTATTTTGAACACTTCATTATTGAAACGCACTGAACACCTGTAACTACTGTGACACAACTCGCTGAAGAATATTCACATGCAACTACTCAAGAATCAAGAGCAGTGGAAATCTATGCAAACTGTTTCAAAAGAATGGAATCGATGGTAGCTCAATCGTGGCATTAACCTTGGTAAGATGCGTTGCTTTCAGTTTTCAAGGAAAACAAACTGGTAAACGGATAAACGAAACTCCAACAAACGTCAAAGCTGGAGTTGTTTGCATATTGGCAACAAATCAAGCTGTTTTCAATCAGGAGTACTGTGTATTGACAGATCATCTTAAGATGTTAAGTGCGTTTTTATTTCGTACACTTGCTACATCTCGACTGATGGCCTTTGGATATTTGCACGCTTTTGACAATGATTTCTGTGCAGATACCCATTGTCCAAGAATTGTATTGTCGAAAATTCTAACTGAACAAATCACTCAAGAAGAACACTGTTCCCAGATGTTTGAGACATTTATGTGCGCTGTGAACGTTTTATAAATTACAGAAAGTAACGATTTTTTAACAATTGCCCAACATATTTGAACAATTTTTGTGTTAGCAATTTTGGAAAGTACAGTATTTCTGCGATCCTTTTGTTGAATGAAATCAGTTTTCTGACACAACCGAGGATGTATTATTTACAGAAATCCTAAAATGAATTGTCAGAATCTAGACTCATTCTAATACTGCATGAAGTGCAAACAGTATGGAAGATTTGAACTGCATCATATGAAACGAGGTAAGGTTATCATAAAGATCCACTGTATCTTACCGTTTAGGGATACAACAGAGAAGCTCCGTGCATGCAGCCATGTCTTTCGGACTCTGAAGGTAAAGATATAAATTGGCAGTTGAAAGAAACATTTTTCTCTATGAAGATTCACATTTGTAACCTTTTCGGGAAAAATTGCGGATTTTGTAAAACTACCCTATGACGCTGTGCGCGACATAAGCAAAGTATTAACCCAACAAGCTTCTAGTTTTGTTTCAACTGAAGTTCCTGTTCTTGAATCGTCATAGGCTCATAAGCTGATGTCGCAAATTGTGCATGCATCAAAGCAACGGTTCAAACCGAACATTCATTTCTGGCAACGATGGTAGGGGTGGTGCTCTGTAGATCTTTGGTTTCCCCGTGTTTATCCAGACCACAATTGTCCATAATGAGTAACATTAAGCTTCGAGGTTTTGATTCATTTTCCCAGTTATTGAAGTCACTTCTTGACTGTATTCTGGAGTCGGAAAATGTTTCATGTTGAGATTGCAACGCGAACTCAACAGAAACCCTTTACGTTAAAAGTTTTCCTGCCCCATGACTTGACATGAAAAAAAACGGATCGAAAACACGCATGACGTTTTCACGGCAAAAGCAAAAACTTCCCTCTAAAAAATCCCCTTTCTGAGCTACAGTGTGTAAAATTGGTTTGTAATGTATTTTTCGCTGCGCAGATATGATTTGTTGTTAAAGTGATTAAAAATGGACGTCGGAAAGTCAAAAACTAGTTTTGTCCGGAAATAACGGATGCCGTATGTTTCAGGAAATCGTAATGAAATTAAGGGTTGCATGCATTACACTCGTAATTTCCCGACTCGTATAGCGTTTTCTGGCTTCCTGAGCAGGTAAAATGTTCAATTGTTCTGTCCAAAGTGTTTCCGATATCATGGAAAGGTGATGAATCCTCTTTCGAATTTCAGATGCAGAAAAACCGAAAGGAACACATTGTTTTATTTGAGGTTATACCACAAGTACAATTACTGTAAATGTATTTGGCGCAAACGTTTTGACGTAATAACAGCTTGTAGAATCAATTCATTCGCATGTCAAGCAAAGGGTGGTCTGCCAACAAAAAGACCACCTTTTTTGAAGATCTGCTGTGCTCAGATTATTTCTCTATTGCAAGATGTTACACCTGAAAATTAATTATTTATAACCCAGATGTTATCGCCACATTCTGACCATGGTTTGTCATTGGACGAGCCAGTCAAGTTCCTCGTTGCGTTAGAGCATATCCAAAAGTTTTGGGAAAAAATTCCAGACCACAGTAATATGGTAAAAGCTTTTTAACAAGAAAGTAAACTTTCGACTGAGACATGTATTTATCAAGAAGGCAATACTCTTGCTCGTCTTTAAACGATGACGTGGAATTCCATATGCCAGCTGTAGCTTTCTTAAAATTACGTCAGTAACCGAAGATTTTCAACTTTAAAAACACTACTTACTTTCAGGAACTACCGGTACACTCAAATTTTCATCGTTATCAATATTGTCGACAAATGCATCCGCTGAACTAGTCTGCAGCGGTCACGCATATGCAGGCCCGTAGCCAGGTTTCAACGTATAGTGGATAAAAACACATTTTTAAGGGGGCAAGATTTTTGTTTTCATTATGTGTTTGAAACAAATTTCCTGGGAACAATATACTTTGGGAGGAAAGAGTATTTGAGGGGCACAACCCCGGAATTCCCCCGTGACCACGGGCCTGCGCATATGGATGACATCCGCGTGGCCGGTGGCAATCCGCAATTTTGTTACAAAATCGTGGAATTTATTACGTGTGTTGTCAAACTTTAGGGTGCTGTTTGCAAAAATAATCAATTTTTTATTTTTTTTATACATATCTGAGGAACAGTTACACCGGAAGTGACTTTAGGGTAACAAATGGTCGTTTTCGAGTGCATCGTTAATTTACCGATATCAGGAATGTACAGTGCAATGGAGGCTGCCCCCGTTTGGCTTAACAATTTGAAACAAGGTTTATGAACCAATGTAAGTCTGGCTAGACCAGCGACCTGACTCAGTAGGTTTCAGCTGACGCCTATAGAAACCCGCGGGTTAAAGAGGGGGCAATTTGGGTGTTAGTTACATGGGAGCGTTTACGCCCTGACAGAGTTCGTCTAGGCCGCTCTAACATTAATACAACAGATTTGAAACGCAAGCTTGATATCTAAGGTTCATTCTTGAATGTAATCTCTGAGTGTAAAACAAAACGTACCAACGACATTTGCCCAAAAGGATTTGCAACAGGTTATTTGCCAAAAAAAGGATTTGCAACAGGTTAATGAAGTGCAGCAAAAAGTGAACAAAAGACACAACTTGCATGAGAATGTATTGACTGCATCACACAAGGTGCAGTACTAATTACTGATGGAAAATGTGCGACAAGGTTAAAGCAAGACTTCAGATCAGCGACCACATTTACTTGCCAACAGGTTTTTATAAAGTGACAAGGCGACAGCACCAATTTCTGGTCAACCTAACTTCGTGCACAGATCAACCTTGTTTTTCTGATAAGAAAAGGTGCGAAGATGACAGCATCTGCGACGTGATTCACCGCTTACTCTTGTTTATAGATTGCTCGTATTTATCTCTGAGCGGACTAGGCGCTCAAGACCACAACGTCCGCTACGCAGCTCAGTACTTGCTGCTACTCAAGGTCAAGGCACCGCTTGCGCGCATCTTCTAACACGAGGAAGAACACTGTGAAATTGCGACAGAGCAATTAACGTTCTCTGACAATCAGGATGCAAATATCTATTCATTTCTAGCGGCGTGCAAGGAGACTAAACTTGATTTCCCCAATAAACAGGATGTAGCGATCTTTTATAGCGAGTGCACCACAGAACTAAGGTTGGATTAGGGTTTTCCGGCTGTCCTTTGAAGTGTGAACTACTGAACTCGATTGGCAGAGTCTGTCGCACGGGGTCGCCTGAACTTGTCTCCTTTCCACCACCGACTTGTTCGCTGGAGATGCATCAGAGACTTCGAATGATGACACAGTGGCGTACGTGAGGTCCACATCTCCGCTGCTGGCCGCGCCGTTCTGCTTGATTTTTTCTGTCGTATTTTCATGCAGATGAAAACGTTTATCGTGGGCTTCGGGCAATAAAACCATCTTAACAGCAGGCTGCCCCGTAACGACGAGGGTCATCCGGGGTCAATTACCCCAAGTTTTTTTGTTCACCCCAAATTTCATTATTCCCAGAAATGTATTTTTCAAACATATAGCAAAACAAAAATATTTTCCCCCGAAATGTGTAGTTTGCGTCCCCTAAACTTTTAAGCCTGGCTACGGACCTGACAGCAGGCACTACGGCTATTCATCAAGAAATTTATTTTTCCATGCACTTTGTTTGTGCCATTCTTCAGAACAACAATTCGTTCTGTTAAATGCTGGAAAATATTGCAAAGCGGTTCTGCACCCACTCTGTTGTATTTTTTTCTTCGCGAACATGTATTGACAACATCAAACACTCTCCAAATCATCTTCTAAACAACTGCTGTATTTGGCTTGGTCAGGAATTGAACATCTACCGTAACAAAGTCACAGGAGGAAAGGGTGCCCCCCTTGTCCAACGTTCTTCCCCGGTAGAATAAAAGTTGTTTTGCTTTCAGACAAAAAGCATCAATGCTACGCAACCTAGATGGGACTGCTATTCCATAGAGTTAAGCAGCACACAGGATAACGTTCTGTGATTTATTTTTCGTTTTACTGTAAATCATTGGTGGTATGTTGTCTCTGGAAGCAGATAGCAAAACGTTCGCAGCAACCCCGAAAAACTTCTCGACAAAGCTGCTACTACACAAAAGCGACTGCGCGTGGTTTCATCCGTGCTTTCATTCCGAGATATCCAAATGACATGTATCTAAGTAGTTTTGTGATATAACGTCTTCACTACCACACGCAGTGCAATAGACATGTATCGCAGTAACAAGGAACACAAAAATACATGAAAAAACATGAGGATACATAGATGGCGGTAGTAGGACAGCATCCGCTTGATGGCGCTAATACATTTGCGTTGATCAAACACAAGCACAAATGGCACACGCATGAATGACGTCATCACGATTATTATAAGGAAGAGCTGCGATAACTTCCAAGTAGACCGATTTATAAAATGCATGGGAGAGTGGGAGGCTGTGAAGAACCAGAGGTCATTTAGGCTGCAAAAGTCCTCAGTTAGGGCGAAACTGCATATAGTGTAAAGGGAACAGTTTATAGCAATAAGCAAACGTCTTTACTCTGAGTACAAAGTTTAATATGCGTAATGCGGTTATAAGATTTATTGAAAAAAAATGCGTTGTAGGAAAGTCAAGCCACCAGAAGAAATTGGTTCAACGTTATCACATTGAATATCTGCTGTTTTCACTATTCTGGAAATATTAGTGATGGCCAGAGAGAAAATGCGCAAACACTCATTGCAGTGGTGCAGCCTTGCAGTGGTGTCAGGGAATTTAAGCAGCGTGAGAACAAGGCGTCCAAACATCTATTATGGAAATGAATTCTCAGTCGATGTCTTGAGTCATGCATGGGAAAGGGAATTCCTTTGCAGTTCGTTAGACACATTATTCGCTTTGCGCCAGGAGACTAAAGGCATCCCACTAGTTTACACGAGTACAAGAGTTAAATGCAACCAAGTTTAGTGAACGCAACAGAAACCAAACTGAGTAAGATATAACGGCTATACGTCTTGATTCGACTGTTTTCATAATTAAGGCGTTAAATAATTATATCAATGCAGCTGTTTTGTATACACTAGCAAAAGAATGCAAAATATCTTCCTAGTAGATGATTAAAACATACTCTTTATATTCAGCTGTAAAAAGTGCCGACAACTGTTTATACTTTATTTCTAAAGGAATTTGTGACCAGATTTCGATCGCACTGCACTTTGACATTTTAGCACTTCAGGTTGAACGCGGGTTGGTAAAGCAAATTGCTGAGATTTAGTTTGTCTCGTATTGTACGGATGAAGATCTGTAATGAGTTTAAAATAATTGTTAAATGTAACCGGCAGGTGAGGGTTGATATATTCATACATGAATTTTCCACTTCACGATCGTATATACCTTTAGTTGGAGAACTTCCTGCGTTTTATGAATGGGAGTAACTTTGCGAGTCACAAGTCCATTTTTGTTTAAACATCTCATGGCTCGATCTAAAATAACCGATATTGGCTGCGAATGACACGAAGGGGCAATAATTCCCCAGGCAATAAGTCCATATAGTGCTAGTGAGTTTATTAAATCGTAATGCAACACATGCAATGCTTGGTTATTCACATAATGTTTAACTTTATACACTACATCAACATATTTGGATATATAGTATAGCACATATATTTGCAATTCTCTTTCCAAGTCAGTTTTTCATCTACAATTACTCCATGATACTTGTAAATTAAAGTTGTTTCAATACGAATACCGTTTGCATTTATTTTAAAAGATTCTGTGCTTACATGCTTATTTGAGTTTAAACAAATATTTTGTTGCAAATATTTAGTGTTAGTTTATTTGCAGTTAGCCAATCCATTACCTATGTCATTTCCTATATTAACCCACTTTTGTAATTTTTCCCGATTGTTGTCACTCTGAAATAAAACTGCATCATCAGCGAAAAGTATAGGTTTTCATAAAATTTGTATTTGATAAGTCAGGTACACATGACAAAAAGAACAGTGGGCTAAAATCGAGTCTTCCAGGACCTCAGCAATAATTGATTTTAAAGATGATTTAGTGATTCCCCCCTTGAACGTATTGTTTTCTGTCGGAAAGATACAATTGGTTTCGATGCGTTTCCTCGTACACCGTAATGCTCAAATTTCGTCAGCAATATGGAGTAATTCACTGAGTCAAATGCTTTCTTTGATCTAAGAGAACCGCACAGGATATACATTTTTATCGAGGTTTTGGGGAAGGTTTTCGTACAAGTCTGTAATAGCCAGCAATGCGGAATGATTATTGCGAAAACCGTATTGTTTCTGAGCCAAAAGTTGTTTTTAATAAAATGAACGTGCAGTCTTACGTACAGAACTATACCACATATTTTTGACAGGGATGTTAGTACTGATATGGGTCTGCAATTAGTGGGTATTTCGCTACCTCCCGACTAAAAAATTGGTGCTAATTTAGCGATTTGGTGGTTGTGTGGAAGACACCGCCACATAGCCTATGCATTCATTTATCATATTTGACAGAAGAGGTGCCAGTTAAGTATTTTGACAATTTCAAAGCGCGCACCGGAATGTAATTGTGTTCGCATGGCTTTAGATTGTAGTCCGTTAATGAATGTGAGTACAGTATTTTATCTGGAATGGTTGGTGATAGAAACATAGAATCATCTTGGCGTGGTAGAAGACATTTTTGTATTGCGTCAGTAGTTTTAGATGGGCCCGTACGAGTGAATGTTGCCTGAGCCGAAGTGAAAAAAACTTTGATTTAATGCATCTTCAATTAATTTTGTAGATGAGTAAACTCGTCCAGCAGCATTCAAACTTTGGGGAAAGCAGGTGGTTTGTTTTTGCTAAAAATATCATTAATTAGCGGCCATGTTCGTTTTGAGTTTCTGATAGAAGTTTTGATATTTTATAAATGGGAAATAGGTAGTCTCCGCGTTTGACAGACGAAATGATCCCTTTTGTTATCCATGGCTTTAGGTTAAGTTTATATTCCCTTTGGTGTATTTTCTAACAAGCATGTATGTATCTCCAAGACTTCTTTTTGACCTTACAGCAAAATCTAATTTTACATTCCATTTTGAGTCTTGAATCGGTGACGAATTTAAAGTTTCGAGAAGATCTCGGTCAAAAGCAACGATATCAACATTGCGTGTATCTCTAAAGAATCTTTGTTTGATATCTCGTTTTAATCGAACTTTACTCAGAGTTAAAAATTTGAGAGTGATCACTAATATCATGCAGCTTGATATAGGACTTTATTCCGTTGGATAAATTATTTGCAGGATATACAGTATATAAAGTCAATACATGCCTCTGTTTCGTTTACCACTCTGGTTGGTTGATTCAAAACAGGGTAGCCAGCCATGGCTGCATAGAGTATCTATATACTGCTGTATTGTGCTATTTATGTAAACACTGAACCTCGTTTCTCGTCACATGAACCTTAAACAGAGGTTAATGTAGCCTGTTATTAAAAAATTAGAAACAAGCAAAATTCTCATTCAATTAGGTTGATTACACAAACTGCACTAGAAACGAAACTCTTACTCCGTGGTTTGTGCACTAACAAGGCACTCAGTCGTAATGAAGCACGCTCTGAGTGAATTACAGCCCCTGATTACCACAATTGCAGCACTATATCACGTTGAGAGAAAAAATCACATTAACTATAACGCGGGGTGATTTAACCCGAAACCACGATGTTTTCTCCATAGTGGAAGAGTGCAGACAGCGCGCATGAAGTTACGCGCGCCAGTCGAGACGTCAGACAAATACCGCCAGCTACTGAAGCGTGGAGGGCGTTGCTGCGTTTGTCTACACAAGAAACATGCGCTCAGCACGCGTGCAGGGTTGGCTCAACCCTGGTTCAGTGTTCTAGGGTATCGCCTCGTACAGAATATTCACAGTTATTTTTTGCAATTTTTTAATTTGTTTCAGAAAAATATGAGAAACTGCATCTATGTGGTATTGAGGGTGTCTGCATACCATTCCGACAATTATTTTATGACGTTTTTTGCTTCCTATTAACTCAAACCATATGTTTTCACATCCAAAAATGTTGAACTCGTGGCTGAATATAATTCAAATTATTTTATATGTAGTCATTTACCCCCCCCCCAGCTTGCGTTTGGGAATTTTCGTTAATGAAATTGTAGCCTGGAAGAGGTGATCTAATCGAAGTTTCCTTAATTCTTATTTCGACATCGCTATAATATCTGGTAGTATTGAACATGGAGATATGATTTCTTGAAGCTCATCTGTGATTTTATGCAAAGATGTTACAAGGCAACAAGGAGTGATCATTTCACATCAACTCATTAACGCGGCTCACAAAGTCAGTGAGTGTACCATAGTACCATACTGCGAAAGAGGGACTGATAGATCGCTATCAAACTGTTTGTTGCCACTTGCCATCACATTCAGGAAACAATTGTACATTACACTGGTTACAGTCATTCATTTAGATGTAAGTTGGAAGTACATTTTTTGCATTTCTGCACTAGCAGCCATGTGTTGATAACAGCAAAAGTATTCAAATAGGTAAAATTAACACACTCACGTATGCATTTTACCTCTGGCACTTTGTTGCTCAAGTTTAAATAGTCGCTTGCATTGAATGTTTGATTTCGGATTTCACCAAAGCCACCATCTTTTCGGTAGAGTTAAATGTTAAGTATTTTGCCACAGCCCATCTGCTTAAAATCATCATCAATTCCGTGTTTGAAGAGATCGTCAGGTGCAGTGACGGTGAACCATTTTTCAATTGTCTCGCTAGAGTTTGGCTGTTATATTGTTATTCGGGTGTAGCAATAGGAAAATATCAGAAAAGAATTTTAAATGTAATTTAGTAGTTTGTACCTTAGAGGTGTGAAATGTTCACAAACAAAGACATGCTGTCTGCCTTCGACATTTTTGAGGTTCTTTTTGTTAGTAAGAAACTCGTTTCGTTTTTTGCATGACTCAAATCTCGCAATGATTGGGCTTGATTTCTCCTTGTTTCACTTTTTTTGTCCCAGTCGATGTACTCTCGGCGTATCATTAGGTTGGAGATCAATTTCGAGTTTATATGCTGCTGGAAACAAGATATTTTCCCGTCATCATTGTCTTGCTTATCTTCATGTACACAATAAATAAGAATAGTTTCTCTTCTTATCTATTGTTCCTGTCTATGAAGTTGAAAAACAATTGGGTTTGTTTTCTGAAATATCCCACTTTTTCTTCTTCAACCTGATTATACATGCTTTCACGTTAACTATCCTTTTTGCACTGTATACGTTTTAGCTTGTTTTCATGGTCCTGTTTGAGATCATTTAGCTTGTCCAGTTTTTCATTCATGTTTCTGATGGGTTGCCGGAATTGGTTGAAGATTACTTCTTTTGAAGTTGTTTTTTCCATGTAGTTTCGTTTATTATGCTTAATATTTTCTTGGTATGGTTGATTTTCCAAGTTCAATAGTCCACTAAAGTCAGCACTAAGATGAAAACTAATTGTTTATACTACTGCATCAAGTTATTACTTGCACCAGTGGTGTTCAACGCGTGATCCGCAAGCCGAATGTGACCAGGGTACTGAATTTTGTGGCACGCGGAAAAGTCCAGATTTTAAATAGAGTGTGGCCTATGGCCCAAAGCCTAAACATATATTAACAGAAAAATTGTTTGTGGTTTACTTTCCGTTATGACCACACCAGTTCACCCGCACCTGGTATTCGCTTCATCCAGAACCCATTGCTCCACAAGCAAGCATTACGGCTATATAAGACATTGCCAATCTTCCATGGGTGGATAGCGAGTTGTCTAATCCACAGAGCTTGCGACATGCAGCTTCGACCCGAGGCCCAACCTGGTTATGTGCATTTGGCCGGGTAGTGTTACATGTTTGTACACCCCTGACCGAAACTATCACCTGTCTTATTAAATAGAATGCATGTCGGTTGCCTGAGTGCTGACAAGGACCGCGCTACCATGTTATGCTGTGATGACGATCGGCTTGTCTCAGGTGTCACACCCGGAGAGCGAGAGGTACAGCGCGACGAGACGTGAGGATGTGGTCGCGTGACTATTTCCCGGCGTGTTAGCGACGGAAATGAAGCCGCGTTCTGTTGCATTGCCGTTGCAGGTGTAAGCAAGGAAGTGCCGAGTGAATTCAAAGGTGAATAACGTATCATGCCTGTCGGAATTACGCGAATGAGCGGGTCGGTGGATGCGCGTGAGCTATCAATTCCTGGTCTACAAGAGAAAAATGGCAGCGGAGGTGGAGCCTGGACGCCACATACTGGAGACTCGGGCACCTCCACCGACACTGTTGGACTAACTTCTCCAGAAGGCCCTTCATTCCTAGTAGAAATGATTTCATTTAAACGCTCTCTGAACTTACGTGCTCGCTCTGCACAATGGCCTACCATTGGGTAGGCGCGTGAGAATGCTCTTTCCGAATTCAACGCGCTGACACCGATTGGCATGCTGCTGCATTCGGCGGAAATTGTACGTCATCGTCCTGTGATGACGCTCGCTGTAGTGCCACCTCGCAATGGTTTTAACACTATCCCACTGAGCTCCTTAGGACTGCGCCCGACGTGCAACTGGCGATTTCGGAATGGCCCTCCTGAGCTGTTCCGCAGGTTCCAATATTTCGTTATCATTGAAATGCCTTCATCCTCAGTTGGCATGGAGCAACCATCGTTTGACTTCCGACTTTGTCAAGCCATTTACATCACATGTTATTGCGTGTTCCGTCAGAAAAGGTTTTTGATCAGTCGATTTATGGAACGATAAAGAAAGCGAAATTGCAGTGTTTCGCTAGAGCGACAGCGAAATCTTTAATGCCACCAGGAGCTAAAAATGGCAAAGTTTCTTAGGAGAATAAGCGCAAGAATCTGGCGGTGCGAGGTGAAACGCCTCGACTGAAACGTTTTTTTTCAGCAAAGTTTTTTAGCAGCAACGTTAAAGCAGTGGCGTTAACCAGAGCACCTGAAAATGTAGGTAAAAATCATGACATAAGCTTCGAAGCACCTCACTCAGACTGGCTGGCGATATTTAAATGTTGTTTTTCCGGTGTTTTTGTTTGTAAGCTCTGGTTTCCGCTTATTGTTGAAGTGAATGTTGTTTCTTGCCAAGTCACTCTCTAGCCTGTGGAAATATCTTTTCTTGTTAAGAATATACTGTAGTGTTTGTATCATAAACTCTCTTCTCGGAGCTAACTGCATGCGCAGTTGAGCACCATATTTATTCGATTATCAGCCGCGGCTTATAAAGTTTTTTTCAACATTTCATGCGGTTTGCAATCAAGAGCGGCTTACATTTTTTATCTTTTAGCTTTATCAAAATGTATAGATGACGCTCTGTCTTTCCTTGGCTACGTTTTGTCGACCAAATTATTCTTTCGCATTCGATTTTCTCCAGCATCACATGCACATCCGTCGTAGGAGGGATTATGATAAATCGAAGGCAGTTGTGTTGGTTTAAGCACGATTAATACAGGAAACGCACGACTACGCGAACGTCGCGAATGCATCTCAGATCAGAGACTTAGATAATCTATGTCCAACGGCGGTTTACAATCAAGGGCAGCGCACAATTGTTTGACACAATTTCGTGGGGCTTACAATCAAAGGCGAGTAACAATCGAGCTAATATGGCAGGGACATAATCGACTGCTGGAAAAAGCAAACGAGAACGTTGCGAATGCGCGAAAACATGAATTTTTCACTCGATTGCGTCATGAAGTACGTTACAGGGACCCTCCAGTGAAAACTGCCCCGTGCCCTCTCCACTTTAATCCGGCTGCCCCGTGCCCTCTCCACTTTAATCTAAGTTATCTGCTTGTCGCGGCACTGTAAAAAGAGCCGTGGCTCATGAAAAAACACGTCTGCACGACGCATACCCATACCTACTTTGCCGAATAACCAAGTTTTCACTCTCTGAATATCTGTGAAGATAAACAGTATCACCAACTTAACTTTCAAATCAACATTCAGAGCATCATCATCCTCCATGTGAAATAATTAATTTATGCTATTTTGTTGGGTTCTTCGACCTGGACTGACGTTCTTCACCGCGCAATATGCTAGCATTGTTGTTTACTGCCATCGTAGGGTTTAAAGGTGCCTTCTACAGCTTTGCTGCCAAAGTATCGAATGCAAACTAGGGCTACCAGTCAGTAATTTCTACAAACAACAGACTGCACATTAAAAAAAACATTTGCCTACCGAAACAACAGAAATGTTAATTTGCAAGTAAACATATGAAAGCAAATACATGACGTGAAACGGTGTTTAATACTGAATTACTTATATTTTCACTTCCAAATTTTGGTCTGCAGCGTATAGCGATTGGATCACTTTTCCATTTGCACAAGACGTTTTATATAACGTTGGTGACATATTCTATTAATTCGACTTTTTCTATAATTCAGGTTTAGATGTCCATGCCGTTTTGCTGGATTCTTGACGATGCTCGAATTGCCAGTAACCTTTCCATTAGCGAGTACCGTTTCAGCGATATTGCTTTTGTTCTAACATGATTAACAAGTGAAAATATTCTTTCTACTGCTGCAAAAAGTGTGGAAAAACCATATCTGGTCATTGCATCAATACGCATTCCAAACGTCAATTCATCTAAGCGGTCTTCAACGTTACGCACGCACACACATAATACCAAGAATCAGGAATAGATTTTTTGGACAAGAACATATCTTTGAATAATCGAAATGGTCTACAGCTGATCTTCAGGCGCAGGATGGGGAAGATGTCGGGCCACATTTGCTATTGAACTAGGATCGTTTGCGAGATCTTAAGCTGCAACGGAATCTGAAATCCATAAGCTGGCAACAAGGTCTTACTCTAGTAGAAATAGTTTTTTAACTTGCGTGCATAGGCAACCAAGAAATTTACACAATCAGTCTTAAAACTCATCAATTTCTTCAGCTGACGTACTGAAGCGATGACCTTATACAAAACATCGTTCACCCAAATGCAAATCTTTCAGTTGTTTATGTAACAGTTTGTTATTTATCCAGGTTAGTTTTGTTATACGCGCAATTGTATGAATGACTACGCGGGATCGTAAGCAACCTACAGTATTTGATATTAATACTGGAATGAGGGTCTGAAATCGACTGACCACCTTCTGTTTCACCGATATGAGTACTTTTTTCATCTGCTGATAGCATGCGAACACTGTAATGACCGGAAGATACGTTCATTATGTTATTATATTTGCCATAATTAATTGCTAAATTTATATCTTCAAACAGATTTAACGGGCCTTATCATGATTAAACGTAGGCACCCAGATGGACTCTAAAAAAACAGATCTGGGTGAAAAAACACCAAATGGAACCTTGATGCAAACACACTTAAGCATTTTACCAACGGATGTAACGGCGCATCGCGTCACATGCCTAGAGCGCGCAGTCAGGAAGCGCTTCATAAAGACAGCTACGCACAAGCAACAACCTGGTGGAGTGGGAAATCTGTATTGCAACTTGCCCGTTGCAGTGGTGGAAATGACAATCTGGCTGTTGCGCGTTCGAATTTCCAATGAATAGCCGCGGCTAAACGGTCATAGTTGTTACGGCGAGTTGTTTGAAGCATTTAAATAGGACTGGTGAGTTTCTTGTCCATTGCCGCCTGGAATCTTTTATCTGTTTTAATTTGTCGCAGCTTGTGTTCCTGGGCGTCATCCAGTTAGACAATTAGGTTGTTCGAAAAGGTAGTTTTTGGACAGAAATCCCATGTTGTCGGAAACCGTTTTGGCTGAACTGCATTTTGGTTTGTTTCCTGCCCTGCAGATAATTTTTCAAATGTCTTCTTTGTGCTTTCCCCAGACGCTTCATATGTCTTCGAAATTTTTCCATTGGAATATGAAATACTATATGCTTGCATGAAAATATCCAGTCACTCTAAATTATCTTATGCAGAACAGTTGGTAGGTTCTTGTAAGTCACTTAGTTCACTCAATCTCTACGTGAACTTTCAACAGATAAATTTGTAGAAACATCAGTGAGCAATGCAAAATTGTCACACGACATCAACTACCGTAATCATCCAGTCGCACATGGCTAATCGAACAAAATCAGTTGAACTACACATATGAATACCTGCATTTTTATGCTATGCGTATTGGATGTTGTGCAATACCAGGTTTGCAAATTTTTTGTTTAAACAATCAACCCCAGCCCTGATACTTTAGACCTCGTCAATTTGAAGCAATCCGTTGTGTAATCTTGTTGCTTCTTCTACCCCAGGGTCGCCAACATGGTGCCCATGGGCAGTAGGTCGCCCGCGTGGACCACGTTGGTTCCCCGCTGGCCGTTTTCAAAATTTCATTAATTATGAACTCGAACTTGGGTAGAACAGGGTCGCCACCCTTTGTGAAATTTAGAGCTACTTCTTGGGTACCGATTAATGCTAAGTGGGCTACTAGTTTGATGCATACTACAGAAAAAAATTTTGCTTAATTTACTTTTAATCATGTTAATCTGTGTGACGATACTCATCATCTTAAAGACGTGTTAACTTTATTAGCCTTAGTAAATATCACCTATGTATTTGGCAAAATTCTTGGAAAACCTTCAAGACACAAAGTCACAAAATTCAGTCTGTTGTGATCAACGATGGAGTCTCGAGACCTGTCTTTGCGAGTCTTAGTCTCGGTGTCAAAGATGTCAGGTCTCGTCTCGGTGTCGAAACTTGCAGGTCTGCATATTACGCCTATTGGCTTCAGACTTCGAATACTCCAAAGATATGGCTTAGTTAATCTTCTGAAAATTGCTATATCAACCTGTTTGCTGTATTTGCAGGAAAGGAAAAACCAAAGCAGGTACGAAAAATGCCAGAAAGTCGACAAAATATCGGCTTCGATGTGGTCATAACAAGTTTTTTCTTTGAAGACCCAAAGTCGCAATATGCACTCTGTCAACTGGCGAAAGGAATCTAAGTTATATTTCGAACGACACGGCGAGGAAGTACTTTTGCACTGGAGTTAGAGAACCGAATAAACCGATGCAAAACAAAGACTGTTGACTTTGAGAACGATTTGATGAAACAGCAATTAACAAATTGCGTTTCATAATTACCAAAAAGAGTTAACATGTTTTTGAAAATAAATTTTGGGATCATTTCCTGAAAAAATGCATAGCGACAGTAGGCAGTGATTTACTGATGGCTTCAATATTTTGCCTCTTTTATTGTCAGGTGAGTTAACTATCTGTTGGTAGTCGCTATGTGTGGACTTTACGTGCCCTTATACCTTCACTTAGCTGTTATTTCCAATAATAGGAATTACACACTTTATTATACTGTAACAAGTTCTACAAATTTGTATTTCACATGAAAGTTTCCCTGACAAAAGCCTGCTGTTAGGTTTTTGAAGCCTTGGTGTCCTATTGCAATATTTTATAATTTTTTCTGAGGATTGTGAACAACATATCACGATTTTCTGCAATTCGAACTTCTGCAAATTTTTCAGAATTTCAGAAATCCAATGGATATCAGTGAATGTTCTTAAAAAGCAGCAAAATATACGAGTGAGTCGCATCATTGTTTGATGTAAAAACATTCCCAGCATCTTATGAGAGGAAACTGTTTTGCAATAACACTTTCTCCAATACAATCAATTATTATGTAGCAGGCTAATAACTGCGATTGTAATAGATATCTTAGTTTACTGCCCTACTCGAAGCACCAGAGCTTCGAGTTTTAACAAAAACACGGAAAACATTTCATAGTGTTTCCGCAATTGAGGAATGTCTTCAATTTCTAGAAATCCCCTTGCCCAGATTTATTCCCAGGAGATATTGCGGGTGAAAAACGAGTGAACACCATTTCGCAATTTATCTTGCATTCTTTGAAATACTGCTGTGGTTTTGCTTATTTTAGCAACACGTTGCTTAGCACAAGGTCTCAATACACATAGCAATTTTGTGAGTCGTTGAATGACCAAATGATTTTTTAGAAGATCATGCTTTTCAATTAACAATTGAACTAATGTAATGTGTTGACCATCTGTAATGAATATGACGCAACCCGTTGTTCAGGAATATTCACATTTAACAACTGAATCATCAGCCACAGTGGAAATCTATACAAGCCGTTTCAAACAACTGGAATGGATTTTAGCAGAAGCGTTTAATGTGCTGGCAGCAACTCTTGTAAGTTGGGTTACTTTCAGTCTAATTGTTTATGGGAAACAAACTGGCAAGTGGAGAAAAGAAAATCGATTGAATCCGACAAAAGTCGATGCTGGAGTTGTTTACACATTGGCTATTTTAACAACAATCTGCAGTTTTCTTCGTCTGGTAACAAATCAAGCTGTTTTCAATTTTGGCTATACTGACAGATCGCCATTACAGTGTGAAGTTGGTACGGTCATTTCAACAATTTTCTACGCCTTAACCATTGACGGCGCTTACATGTTTCTCTGGTTTCGACAACGTTCTCTGCATCGACATCCTTCTATGGAAGAACTTAAGAAACGTTGGCTTAGAATACTTGGTTGTATGGCTTTAATATTTATTTTGTTGGGCACATTGTCAATTCTCGCATGTATGTTGATTACCACGCATTTCATTCACACAGGCAAAGGATGCTTCAAAGTTTCACGTTTTGGTCAATTAACTTTGTGGCCTTATTACGTTATTATTTTGTTTCAAACATTTGGTCAAGCATCCATGTTGTTTCTGTTCCTATATCCAATTTGTTTAAATTTAGCAAGTAATAATGCGGATAGAGTGATTAAAATAATGAAACGATCGGCAATTTTCGCTGGAATTTGCGTGTTAAGCGATGTAATTTCAATGGTAATTGTAGTTTTTGTTGCTTCTGATGCAACATTATTATCAACAACCTTAACTGTGTACGACATAAACATGATGGTGAACACATCCAGCGTTTTCTTTTCTTTCGAATCCTGGCGAAAAATTTTTGTAGCTCCTTTTGTTTCATATCTGTCTTCACAAGCAAGGATGCACGCACAACAAAATTCAGCAAGTACAGCAACCATGACTGTACATAACGCTTAGTTTGAATGGTTTTTCATACATAAAAAAGGTGATGAATTATGTTGCAAATGTTTTTCTTCCTAAAACGAATTTGAAATGCTTTGCGTAAAGTCAGCCTAACTTCTTTACGTGGTAATGTGTATTTTCATGTCCTTGTTGATATTGGGATTAAAATCGGAATATTTGAAACCTATCAAATTTCCACAAAATTCCTCACCTCATTTGCATTTCAAGCTGCTTTCAAGTCTACTTCATACTGTACTTTGCGGAGTTAGGTGCCATATGCACTCTTCCAACATCTGCTTTAATAAATGAAAACTTTAATGAAGAAGGTATGGCAGTGAAGAAGGATGCAAAATAATTCTACATTAAGCATAATAAGTACAAATGTTGAATGCTCTGTGTGAATATGAGCTGTGTAGGCCTGCTTGCTTTTGGCAAAGGGAAATTTTAAAAAAATTTGAAACACACTTTAATATTTTCTTGTGTCTTTGAATGTTGTTGTGTGAACCTTTGTTGCGTGCAAAGAAGTTTTATTGCGCATCTTAAGTAAACCCTGCTCAGGTGTATTTTGCCCAGCTGAAGCAACAGAACCAACAACATAATGCGCGTGTGCTTAAAATGTCCTTTGAAGGCTGATTCTCCTAGTAGCTGATTTTTTCCAAGAGCTCTGTCGAGCTGTCTTTCCAAAATCTGCATAAACTCTGTGTATATCAAATAAGCGGGGCGGTTAATTGTCCAGTGTGGGCAAAGAAGACCTGTCGTTTACCAAAAAAACAGTGCGAAAACCAATTACGCCCCTCGTGGACAAAAAGGTTTGGCATGTTAACGAGCTACCAAGCATATTTGTTTCAGCACAAGAAAGAAATCGTTTTGTGAATTGAAGCAGATTGGACCAGTGTGACTCGTCTCGGTATTTGGTTGTTCCGACCTGAGTTTTCACAGCAAATCTCCTTGTGTTCCATTAAACAAGGAATATTTTAAGTTGTTTTCATGGAACGGTTCGGAGTTTTGAAAATGTCAGAGCACTGCAGGTGGTCACGGTGCTGCACAAACCGAAAAAGCTTTGAAACGACGGTTGTTTCAACGAAAGTAGGCAATGAATTTCATCAACCTTTGGCTATGAGGCGTCTTTCAAATACGATCTAGCCTCCCACTGTGCGTTTCACGAGCTACCAGGGCTGTGGATGCAGAACTCAAATTTCAGACTCCGGATCTGGCTCCAGCTAGAGACATTTAACGTTTTTGGCTCCAGCTCCAACATTTAAACGTCTTTTTCGGGGGGCCCAAAATAATTTGGTCCACTGAAAATGGAAAACCATTGCACTGTTAGTACAACTTGTTTGCCCAAAAACTAGGATTGCAGAACCAGAACCCAAACTTCAGAACAAGCGTTGCCGCCGCTACGTGTGTGAAATCACATTGTTTCAACTTTTTTGTGATCGATACCAGTGTCGTAGCCAACCCAAGAATTTTGGGGTTGCAAAAATTTGGGAGGGACCGAAACGTTTCATTTTAGGCGAATAACACTATATTGTTTGGAAAAGCGCCTCTCAAAGCACAAAATGACTATATGTTCTAAATATTTGGGGAGCATGGCCCCTTTAGCCGCCCTGGTTATGCCTATAGTCGATAATGATGCCGTAGATTTCCAGGCAAGGTCTCAATAGAATGTGCCCATTTTGCCGAAATAGACTTCATGTCACATAAAGTCAATAATTTTGTGCAACCCCAACAACGTCGATCAAAACAAACTCTGTTGTAGCCTAGAAACACGTGCGTTGGTTCAAAAGAAGCGTTGCAGCCACTACATTTGTGAAATCACAGTGTTTAAATTTTTTGTGATTGATGCTTTGCTGCAGATTCCCAGGTGTTGTCGTGATACTGTAGATAGTGCCCATTTCGGGTGAATAGACCTTATGTGCAAAGCCTCACAAACATTTCGTAAAAATAACACATTTTCGTGTCTCAACTTAATTTGATTTTTGTGCATTTACTTCCTCCAGTTTCGAATACATCACAGTATAGATCTTGTACAGATTGCCAATAAGGGCAACAGGCGAAATTTCGAATTTTTTCATGTATTTTCACGTCTTTTCAATTCGTACAACCTGCGTTTGCAAGGAGGGATATGTGTATGCTTTTTGAAATAATAAATTTGTTTGACAAGCAGCAAGTAACTTTTTTATGGTCAGGTGAGCTTGAGAAGGTTGCCGAGTCCCTGAAAAACGCGTCTCTGCTTCTAAAAGGTTTGCGTATGAGACTCAAGGTTATGGTGGGAGTAATACTTTCCCTGTCAGGCAATGCTGCCAGTGGTGTGCATTTTCAATTAGACCAGGGCAGGATTTGCGAAATTATTCAGATAAAACAATGCAATAGTGTTATTTATAGTGTTTTAAATGTTACGTGACTTTGAGAAATACATTTTAAACGGTGATGTGAACAACATATAATGAAACGTAGTAAGTTTGCCACAGAGATGTTGGGTTACCGTTAAAATTACCGAAAAGAAGCTATTCGTACCTGCAAACCAGGTTTTCCTGTTCGAAGGCTTTAACAAACGTTTCGTATTGACCAAGCAATTATAATAAATTATACGTAACTCTATACAAGCAATTAAAATGCTTTTTATTGATTGACCTTCGTTTTTATCATGTGAGAGGGTCATTTTGCGGAAAAGTAACATTACCTGCAGAACGTTTGAAACGGTTTCCTGTAACTGGTTGCAATGTGGGAGCAGTAACGCTACCCACAGCAGCTTCCATTCAACGGTAGAGTATTGTCCTTCCTATTGATGTAGTAAAGAAAACACAGGGACGTAACGAGGGTGGGGGGCAAGTAGGATACTATTCCCCGGCACCGAATCACTGCGGGGAGCGCCGAATGATTGGGGGAGGAGACAAGTCCCAGCAATGCCATAAATACCTTCTTCAATACAGAACATTTGGTCCGAAAGGCGTCAGGTTCGAATATGGGGAAGCCAAATTTGCTTCTTGCCCCGGACGCCATTCAACCTTGTTACGCCCTTGGGCACACACCAGCCTCATTGACTCAATCACCAACGATGCCCTGCTGATTGCTAATGACCGGAGGACTCCAGCCATAATGCAACAACAAAACTCCGGTCTTAGCAGACGTAAGTTGAAAGAGCTTCATTCCCTACGTTAACCAGAATCTTCGATTTGAAACCACAATATCATGAACCGGACGAATCCTCTTCAAAACCGCTTCAAACCGTTTGATGCATCGGTTTACATTGATCAGTTGACTTACTAGCACTTCAGATATTTGACAGCAAAGGCAGTGCAGTCAGGGCCGGCGCTAGCATAAGGCGAGCTAGGCGACTGCCTATGGCGCTGAGCCAAAAGGGGTGCCATAAAGAACCAAAAAATACAATTGTGTTCAGGAAATGACCAATATGCACCAAGTAAAAGCGAATGAACATGATGAAAGTGAATACAACACACGTTCACGCAGTTTATAATAAGATACAGGTACTACACAATTTCAGGTCATACCAAATCATCTGGTGTCCAGGTCCGTAACTAAGGGTAGGGATTCTCCCCCTTGGAAAAACTTTCTTCCCCCGGGAAAAATGTCTTGGATATATTGTATGCATAACTATTGTTTTCGTACTTGCTATCGATGTGAAATTTGGGCCTCCCACAGAAAATCCTTCGCGCCCCCTGTTGTCAAAAGCTGGTTACGGGGCTGCTGGTGACTGTTGCCTTGTGACATCTGTCATTTATGCCACTCAGCCCAGTCTTTTCACAATCATACTTTTCAGGTTCATTATCAAATTTTCATAGGCGAAATTAATGTCAAAATTTTGATTCTAGAGTTATACATCCATAACGACACGAAAATATATTTGAGATTAAACAGAAATCAACATGAACAACTGTGAATTGGCAATTAGTACCACGTTTCACCTGAAATAACACGAAAAGAATGTCCAGCAAAACTAGGTGTTACGTAGGCTCGTACGTGTCGGAACCAGGGGGCCGCATGGGTTCAGGCTCCCCCACTTTGTTTCTGGGAGGGCTCAGCCCTCCCACTTTTAAATTTCGAATTTTCCGTTTAAAGTTTAAGCAACACAAATCGTATTGGGTCCATTGTTAAAGTAAATTGTTTTTGGGAAGACTAAGAACAACTAGTTACATTTATGTGCTCAAGTCAGTGTAGTATATGATAGATAGGGTGTCGTTAAGGGCTTATCAAATTTTGAATAAAACTGCTTAAACATCCTGACAAAAGTTAATGACGTCATATTTCAATGCTTGTGATGTCACAGTTGCCAATTCAAATCAGAAATATTTTCCAGTTTTTTGACGTGCCCTTGTACCCCCCTACTTTGAAACTAGTTTTGCCACGAATGCGTAGGCTACTTCTAAAGAAAATGTTTAGCACTTGGATGAAAACATTGCTGAATTGTGGGTATGAATATGTTTTGAATTTGCTGGTCACCCTTGCCGTGACATACAAGACATAAGGCTAAATGTACAGGCTATCTTTTATTCCCAGTCACGTCATTATCATCACGTTTTGTGCTATAGAACAATATATAGCCAGGTCAATACTTCTCTAAAATTTTAATGGAAATCCTGTTTACTAATGGTTGAAGACAGTCTTTTGCAAAACTGCCCATCCTAAAACTAAGTATCCACAATAGTGCTGCTGTTTGTCTTCGGCAAAACTTCGCAGAGGTTTGCCTGAAAATGTAACTTTCTAACATCATACACTTCCATTGTAAATTTTGTCATTGTCTGTTATGAATACGTGACAAACAAAGTTACAGTAAAGCCAGTTAGCCAAAGTTTTTGCACGAAACAAATCACGGCTGTACTGTGGTCTCTCACGTGTGCAGCTGTTAAACTTCACTGTTTCAAGACAATGACATTTCTTGCAGTAAACCACACTAGATAAATGCCGGACAGAGGCGGTAAACAATCTTGTGCGAATCTGGAAACTTGCAAAATGCTAAAAATTATTTTTGAAGTAAAAATATATAAAAATGTCAGAATCAGTGATACCACACCAAACTCTGTTTCAACATCAACAAGGCAATGTGTAACATCCAACATGAAAACTCTTCACACAAAACGTGACAAAGATCACGTATGGTTTTGAAACCTCTCCGTATACAAACCCTAAGAGACAAAAGTGGGGGGACTTGGCACATTATGTCTCCCACGTCTGAAAAACTGCGGGAGAACGTACCCCGTGCCCCCACCAAATTGCGTCCTTAGTGATACCAATTAAAAGGCTATGGTGAAGGATTTCATTTGTATATGAATGCAAAGCATGTTCTTTGTGAATGTCATATTTGAAAACGCAGACTAACACATGTGGGTAGACAAAAACGTAGAGAATTAGCATTGCTAACTTGCGAAGCGTGGGAAAGTTTTTGGAGATACTTTCCTTTTACCAAAAGGTTAATTGTGCAGATGTACAATCACAAAATATTTTTGCAACTATGTTCTCTTGGAATTGAATTAGCTCCAGGGTTCCATATAAGAAAATTTAAACCGAGCAAAAGTTTATTTGAGTTGACATGAATGATTAAGTTAACGGAATTCTGAATGTATTACAAACTTTTTCAATTGTTAGAATAAGTATAAATCTTATCAAAATACAAACAAAGTACCCATATAATTCAAATAGCTTCTCCTTGTTTTTGTACTTTTCGAATATTTAGGAATGTTGAAAGTGCGCAAGAATGAGATTTCACTGTGCAGATGGTCTGGTGGTATTGCACAGTTGCCAACCCTTGAGAGAATATTGAATAGCTCCAGTTGAATCTTGGCAGTGTCCCAGAGTTGTAGGTCGGGTCGGATTTCTCTGGCCGGGTTCGGGCTTAAGTTTGTCAAACTGTTTCAGGCGATTTGGGGCTTGCATGCATAAATTTTTCCCAACAATGGGCGCTTATGTCGCCAGTTAGTGTCAAAACAATCGAGTTGAACAAATCTGCAATACAATAATGATTGCTTGCGAAATATTTAGTCATGTTTACTTTGCTAAACCACCAGAATCCCTCAGTTGCGCATATCTTGACTCACATGTTAGATTTGGCTTTCAGGGCCTAAATTGGGCTTCAAAAGTAAATGTCGGAATCAGGCCCGTAACCAGCTTGGGACACCAGGAGGGGAGAAGAGTTTTCTGAGACGGGCTCAAAATTTTTGAAATCTGTCCAATATTTTCAAACTATATCCAACACATTTTTTCAGTTGGGAGAAACGTTTGCATTGGGTTTTCGCCTCCCTGCGCCCCCCTGGTTACGGGCCTGGTCAGGATCAGGCCGTGTTTGGGCTTGTACTTTCGGACCAGGTCCATGCTTCAAAATGAGGCCCGTTCACAACTCCGCTGTGTCCACCCATTTCCATGTGTCTTTTTCTTCAGTTGATAATTCTATAATGTCTGTCACGAAAAAGCG
>Ga0210059_1001903_pt1 | contig 32100 bp, 22 predicted proteins | sample Ectturendosymbi2_FD_188042 | JGI IMG/M metagenome (GOLD analysis project Ga0210059, IMG submission 188042) | Ecteinascidia turbinata endosymbiont from Florida, USA - Sample 2 (SPAdes) (version 2) | ecosystem: Host-associated > Tunicates > Ascidians > Unclassified | place: Key West, Florida... | reverse complement strand
GTGAACAGTTTTCAAGTAAAAGAGCTATTGAAATTTTTTCCCATATTTGCTTACACCCCTGCAATTGTTTCTCGTTAACGAACAAACCCACAGAAACGAGAAAATTAGTTCACTTTATTTACTATTTTGGCAGAGCCGGAGGAAGGGCGCTGGTACCTCCCGATCGTGGAGCCATACTGGTAAAAACGGGCCACCAAATCTGATTCAGCACCTTTGCTTGGGCATATAGACACACAAGAACTGAACTCACTAAGAACTGATTTCACACATTTCTTCTTTCAATATGTATATTGTTCTAATACATCAAACAAATTCATCTTCTCGCGATCCACAGCTTCTTGTTATCAAATCCAATCATTATGAAGTGCACTGTGGGTAGCTTCGTTGTCAGCATTACCTTGGTAAGCTGGCAGTTGCGTAAACGCTGCTGAACGTGCTTCAGCAAAGTGCTTCATTTCGTGTCATGTAGTCAGAATTGAAAGCAGTGGAAAACTTTCTTCTCGAATGGTAAGAATCTGGCTTTACTGGAGCGTTGATATCAGGAAGAAAAATTGCTGAGCTCGTACTAATTGTGGTATTTTCCAGCAACAAGGACAAGGAAAAGGAAATTTCATTTTGAAGGTGAAGATGAACACCAAACTCCAGAGATAAAGCTTAAGATTGATGTCTTCAACACACTGAATGATCGATGATTGGCTTCCATTCATGAGCGGTCATCCTGAAATCTTGCCAAGAGGAGGTTTTGCAATAAAAAATCCACGGTTGAGCTCTGCTGACGTTCCACATTTCAGGGAGGCTACAAATGTGAGTCATTGAAGTCTTTTCCAGCAGTCTTTCATTCATGAGCGGTTTGCCCAGATTTCTGATTTTGTAGACACATTTGGATTTCCTGTACAGCTGAAGATTTGTGAAGAGCACATTTTTGCAGCTCTGCAAGGTTTTGAAGCCAAAACAGGTGATGTTGATGTTAAAGAAATGCAAGCCGAATGTGTTACAATTGTCGGAGTAACCAAGTTTGTAAAGACCATTATTCTTTACAAATATACGTTCCGTTTCAGGTTTGAGGCTGGCGTATTCGCACATCACTTGGACATCTGTTGACTTAATTTGCAAGATAAACAGAAAGCTTGAGAAAACAAAACATTTGTTGACGTACTCGATACACAGGAGATGAGAAAAGGCCAAACAGAATTTGGCCGATATGCGTCAGATGGTAGCATGGTGTGGTAGAGAAAATAAGTAAGTGGCATAAATGATGAAAAAGATTATAAGCCGCAGCTTGCACTTTAATGAATACCGTAAAGGATTTCTGTGTTGAGTGGCAACATTTCTAAGGAAAATCTTATTCAGTTCAACAATGATTTCGTCGGCCTTTGTGTTGAAAGTGGAATGCTCCTACCACATGGCACATTCAGCAATATCAGGCACATTGCTTCTGCACAAGCCTGGATAAGGTGCTTTCACATCTGCCACCACAACATATAACACGGGTCATTGCTTTTCAATTTGTAGAATTTTAGACTGGCAGTCTTTCCACTTGAGCAGATCTCCAATTTATTGATGGCTATCTTGGCAAAATTTGTCTGGGCCATCTTTGCAAAAGTGTGTGGTTATAGATTTCAAGATTAATTCCAAATATGCATTAATATGTGAGGTTCTACTGTAATATTTCGACCGAATTGTAATAAGCGTTCCGGTATGTCTTTAATATGAATGTTCAACAAACTCTTCGTGTGTCTTGAAAAGCGGGTGTGCCGGTGTATTGCACTGAAGATGTTTGCTGATGCATCGTTGTCTAAGATATAAGTTATGATATAAGTCTAAGATGTAAGCTATTTTACCTCTTTATGTTTGTTTCCCAAGATCCTCGTAAAACTTTCAATGAAAAACAAGAACCATATTCCCGCAATGCAAACGCACATCTTCCATAAGTACTCGTAATTTTCATCGGAATGTATTCCGAGCACCTGCAGAATTTATTCAAAAAAGGTTGTATAAAAAAATGCGTTGAAGCACAAAAATCTCTCATATTTGAAAAAAACGCTGCGAGTATCCAACCTAAGCAATCACAGACTTTTGTTCTAATTATAAGTTAGACAGATGTTTGATAGTTGGTGATAAGTTGTTATTCACTTTTCAAAGCACAACTAGTTAGCAACAATCAGAATTGTTAAAACCATTTATTTATCAGAGAACTTCATGTTTTGACAACGAACGTCTTTCAAAGTTGATTGCAGTCACAGCAAAATGGGTTTCTAAACTACGCCGCATCTACTGTACTGTGATGTAACGAACATGAGACAAGTGTATTTACGTATGGAAATAGATGAAACAATGCATCTCCAGATAAAGAACCAATTCCCAAGGCAATAAACGATTGCATCGCCAGAATATAAAAACGTGAACCTATAAGAGGAATGACCAGGATTCCGCTGAAAGCCAGGGCTGTAATGATGGTCACAGAAGCAGTCCCGTATCCGTATTCTGAAACAATGAATCATTAGATTTAACATAAATTTTGTTTGTGACTTAAAAATCACCAGCCATGGTTTCGAATAGCATTTGTTGTTGTCGGTGATAAGTTTTATGAAAACTAAAATGAAGGTATTTGACTACTGCCACAAATTTTTTATCAAAATATGTTTCTATAATTTCGTTATTTCTTTTTGCTTCATGACTATTTTATTCTCTGGAGCGATTATGAACCGGTGCAAGTTTCATATCACACATTTAGCAGCCTGCAGTGCACCGCTTTATGCAAGAAACTACAAATATTTAAACCATTTGACCCGAAATTGTTATCACAATTTTCACTTGTGTGATGCACTCTTTGTTTGTTCGATAAACGTATGAAACGTTGAGCGTATTATCTAGAAGCAGGAACTGCCCAATTAAGTTTGTCTAACATTTCACAACATTCAACTCCCAGTTTGTCATTGTCCTACGAAAGTTTGGCATCTTGTCTGCTCCACATTTCTAACATTTGACTTGTCTTGAATCCAATTGCTTCAGAAAAGCACCTCTTGATATGTTTTCATGCGGACCTGTGCAGCACTAGCTGGGGCCAGATTATCTTCAGCGGGTTACAACAAGTAGAGCGCTGTAACTTGAAACCCAATGTTGGAGGAACCTTTTTGAAAGTGGGGGCACAAGCAAGGGCGTACGCAAGGGGGTTTGGGGTTAATCCCCTTCCTTGAGCTTGATAGTTTATAAAGCTTTATTACCTGCGCAAAGGAGATTAATTGTTTTCGTATACTTCTGCTTGTTAATTTGTCGATTTATTGCAAATACCACGGAATAAATTTGCCTGCAAATTTCAAGGAACATTATAAACGGGCCGAAAAGTAAGAATTAGGTTTCGGTTGGAATCTCGATTTGTCTGCGTCCAGAAACCATCTCACTACTTTTCGCAGACCTTTCGTCCACTACCCATGTTTAAGATTGTGTTCCGCGATAGTTCGCTTTATCCGAAACAATGACCTTTACTTTGTCTGCTAAGACTGACAGCGTAAGTGCTGGCCGCATTGGTTGCATTACCAATTTCTCTAGCACGATAGAACTATTGCATGAGCTCAAAAACAATAGTTGATAACATTGAAGCATTCAGGCATAGGGAAAAAGGAAAACTAAAAGTTTGCTGGATTTCTATACACAACAAAAAATCGAAAGTTTTCTTGCGTACTTTATGCGCATTCTCACTTGTGTAGTTTAGCAAGATTCGATCTTGCAACCCGGGTTGTGCACTAGCCTATCGAGCAGCACACTTCATGCTCGCCTGCTCGTATTCGACGAGACATCAGCGCAGCCTCATTTTGCAGTTGTGTATTGCTCTGACGCATTGATGAGTGTGTTTCACTCCCCTGTTTTAACGCGCAACCTGATATTTTTGCATTTATGAACTGCTGTGCCGTAGCGTTGGTTTATTTTCCTCCGATATCCTAACTTGAAGCGCTGATAGTTTATATTCAGTGCAATGACACATAAAATAAGGGGAGATGATGTAGAAATATATGCATATTATGTCAACAAACTTCGCTAAAACGTTGGTTTGGTAACATGACTATGATTGTGCCGTCACAAACAGCGCACACCAAATGCAAATGACCACCATATGCCACTGAATGAAATCCCCGTATGAAAATTTTCTGCGTACGCCACTGGGCACAAGTGCACGTCATAAAAACCATGCAAAAATGTTTAGTTTGAATTGGCAAACGTGACATCACAAGCATTGAAATGGGATGTAAGTAAATTTTATCAGCATGTTTTAAGGTATTTTTTGTAATATTTTATAAGCCCTCTACGTTCCCTATCTACGCTAGATTCACTTGAGCACATAAATGTAACTACCGGCAGTTGTTCTTAGTCTTACACACATTTCGTTCACAAGCAAGTACACAAACATAATATGCACAAAGCTAAGGGAGGGTCCGCATGTAACACCATCAGATTGGGGAAGAGGTGATTTCAAAACGATATGTTGCTGAAAAAAGTGGGGGCCAGGCCCCCCATAAAAAGTATTGGGCCTAGGCCCATACGGCCCCCACGTTTCCTCCACCCCTGCTGAAACCAACCCACCGTGGGTTGAGCAAAACCTGCAGGATATAACTGAGCCTCGTCAAAGCTACGCCCACTGTGATCTTTTACGCATTGGACATTAAAGTAACGCGTTGATTATGTCTGTTTCGATCAGAAAGATATGTTTTTTTCCGAGAAAGGTGAAAACAAAGATACGTTAGAGAGGACCGCGACTGTGAAGAGTTTTATGAGCAAAAGGGTCGAAATGAGTTTCGAATTTATGGTTTAATTAACGTTTAGAAATTACGGAAACCCTGATAAAACTTCGATTGTTGCCAAAAATTTCATGGCAAAAATTATGTTTGGTGACAATGTTTTTCGACAGTCGGTGGTCCTATTTAAACAATGCTACACTGCAATTTACTTAAACAAGGACCTTGTGCAATATGCTGCATTGCACACTGCAGCTAGTTTTGCTGCGAGCAGCGGATTTTTCCAAATCGGCAATGAGAAGAAATTTTTTCTTTGACTGATTGAGGCATTGACACTTCCGGAGCTTACAATAAATGTTACTGCCTTAAGTGAAAATTTGTTAGGAGAAATCCTACTAATCGCAATTACCTATCATTAACTGTATGTAGGAAAATTGATTAAAATTCTATTAGCTTCATTTGGGTTTAATTGTGAAAGTTACGCTTGCAAGCATTCTGCTGAAGACCACATCGTGAGATTTTTCGAAATTGATTTGCACAAGTTACAAAAAATTTTTTTGCTGCTTCAGGTTCTTTGACTGAAATCATCATATTAGATCATGCTTCCTCCAGTCCAGATTAGGCTTTCAGTAACTTTCTGCAAAGGTGGTGCGTACCACAATTGTGCAATTTTAGCGTAAAACGGACTAAATGAAAGTGTAAACGCGGTCAGAAAAAATATTTTCCCTTTATTTACAGACACATTCAATGCAAACATTTCTCACTCATCGCATCCGTGTACACAGAAGGTGCCTCAGTGGTTGTTTCCTGCACTGAAAAGAAATTACATTGCTGTTTTTGAAAACTGCATCTCGAAACAAATCTAAACGCGAAAAAAGCACAAACGTTCAACAAGCTATAGAAGTACGCACCTCAAATTAAAACACATTTACTTACTAATATAGCATTATAGGTGATAGAGTTGAAATCATGATTTGCACATGATGTTGTTCAATGAATCATGTGTTTGTCTCGTCTAAACACCGACAAACAGACGTGCAAGAGCTCGCATCACTAGATAGACACTGATTGGGTAATCCACATATCTTTGTATCAAACCATATCAAAGACGAAGCAAAATAAAGACTCAATATTTCCGTAAGACTTAAATAACAAGACAAAAACTTTTGCAAACTAATTTTTCTGTAAATAAAATCCTATAAATTGGTGACCTTAAAATTTTTTCAACGCCCTTCCTGGTACGCCAATGCTGCCGTTTTTGCCACACGAACACTAGCCCCGGGTGAATTTCACCCCTTTTTGAAAAATAAAATAAAATACTTTCTCTCAAATAAGGTTGATTACAAAAACTACGCTGGAAATGTAACTCTTATTCCGTGGTTTATGCACTAATAAAGTTACTTTGTACTTCAATCTGATGATGTTACTGATGAAAAGGAAAACTACACCTGACTGGGTGGAAATCACCTGGCGTTAGTATTCCAGAGAGACAAAACGAAAATTTGGCATGAAAACGCTCATGAAAAAATACACTTGATTTGACGAACCTCTCCTGCTCCATGCTGGTAACGAGGACGTGGAAGCACGCCCTGAGTGAAGTGTGTCCTGTGTGAATTACAGCCCTTTAATGCCATAACTGCGCACCTATATCACACGAGAAAAAAAACTCACACTGACCATACATCGGGTAATTTTCATGAGAAACCACAAACTTCTCTCCATAGTGGAGAAGTCCAAATAGCAAGCACGAGCTTACGCACACCCAGGGCCGGTTTTAAGTCTATTTGACCGATTTCGTCAAATTGGGCCTCGCGCCTTGCAGGGACCCCGCGCCACCAACCACAGAGTTACGGTTTGAATTTATTTTGATTTCTAAGAGAAATATACCAGGCCACAACTTGAAACGTGCCTTGTTTTGTTTCGATAATTGCGTTGTTGTTTTGTTTCTAGACCGGTGGATGCTTTAGCAGAGACCAGAGATATCATGAAACTCCGGATTGTGGTTTCTAAATATCGCTGGCAGAGACGAATGGATTTATGTTTTACAAATCCGATCGCACAGTTATATTTCAAAATACAATGCAAACTGAAGATGATCTCAATGCATCAGAAAACAGTGCCAAAGGAGAAATCTTACTTATGACCGAAAAAAACAATCCCAAATATCCTGCAATGATAAATAATCCGTGAGTACAATTGTAATTAATACATATGATGACCCAAGCGACTAACGAACACATATAAATAAAAATGTAAGAGATCACTTAATAATTGCAGATCCTCAAATATTCCAGTAAACAGCTTTCCAAGAAATGAAGAAATATTGTGCATTACTTTTTCAAGGTTTCACTGTGAGGGAAACTTCCAAATGGGGAGAGCGTTCTGTCTATGGAAAGAAATCCTTTCTCAGCAAAGAATCAGACACTTACAGATCTTACAAAGTATACACCTTGCCCACGATGCAGGCATCACCAGCTCTCATTCAAACAGAATCTGGGGAGAGTGTTGAAAGACATTGGATTATGCACATTCAGTCTGCTGGTTGAATTTATTGCTTTTTCTGCAAAATTTTAGCAAGTAAGAACACAACCAGTGCATTATCAACAAATGGATTCAACATCTTGTCTAATTTTAATGCAAAGTTATGCGAGCATAAAAATACAAAGAATCGTTTGAAAGCCATATGGAGTTTCTGGAAGTTACACTAAAGACTTTGTAATGGGCAGACAATTGACAAAGAACATGAAAAAATCAAGGTTTTAAATGATGTTCAAGTTGGCGCAAGTGAATTGTCTCAACTGTTAAATTGCCACTATTGCTCTTCACGCCTCAAGAACGGTGTCCCACAGAGATCTGTCCTGGCGCCCCTTCTCTTCAACATCCACCTCTGCGACCTACCAGCTACTGTCTCCAGAAAGTATTCATATGCTGACGACCTAGCAATCATGCATGCTGACGGAGACTGGCAGGCAGTGGAAGTGGTGCTGACCCAGGACATGGCAACTGTAGGTGAATACCTCCAGACTTGGAAGCTAAAGCTCAGCACTACAAAAATGGTGTCGGCAGCCTTCCATCTTAACAACAAGGAAGCTAAACGTGAGCTTGAAGTCAAATACAACAACGAAATCCTGCGCTTCTGCTATGAGCCGAAATACCTCGGAGTAACGTTGGACAGGTCGCTCACGTACCGCCGACACCTTGAGTCACTTCGCAATAAGCTAACATCACGCGTCGCGCTCCTGAGGCGACTTGCTGGCTCCGGCTGGGGTGCTGGAGCAACAACTCTGCGAATAGCAACCCTAGCCCTGATGCATTCAACCGCAGAGTATCGCGCGCCTGTCTGGTGCCGCAGTGCTCATACCTGCCTCATCGACCCCGCCATCAACGACTCTTTGCGAATTGTGACTGGATGCCCGTGTCTTACACCAGCAGACAACCATCCAATTCTCGCAGGCATCCAACCTGCTGAGCTTCGTCTCATTGGAGCCACACTGTCTCTAGCACGCCGTGCCATGGAGCCTGGACATCTGCTCCACTTAGCGCTCACTCGCCCATCGAGTGCAAACGCACGGCACCTCAAATCGAGACACCCATTTGTACCCCCCGCACAACATCTCATCACTCTGTTTGACAACAACAACATACAGTCGGCGCAGTGGGCGGATCACCAATGGAATGCGGAGAGGCAGACAGCCCCACAAGACTCCGCATTTTCATCACAGACACCGGCAAACCGCCTCCGCACCGGTGTCGAACGTTTCCGCTCCTGCTTGTACAAATAGGGTATGGCCTCCTCTGCGGCTTGTGAGTGTGGCGCAGAAGAACAAACCGTCGACCATGTTGTCCTCCAATGTCCAATCCATCGACCTCCCCATGCACTGCATGGCAAGACGGTTCTGGACGATGAGACAGTTGAATGGCTGCTTATCACCTGCTCCGAGATCTAGTGAGGCCAAGCAGTGGTTTCAACAAGTCGCTCAAAAGAAGAAGAAGAACCGCTATAGCTTAGACGTTTTCAAAAAAAAATTACGAAGAATAGCCACCTAAAAAAGAGTGTTGTCATATGAAACAGAAGAAGATCAAGCTTTGGATGCTCCGAAAGACGCGTACAGACATCAGTGTTTTAACTTAGCGCTAGACCATGCAATTCAGCCCATAGAGTAGACTGTAGATTTGAACAACTTAGAGGCCATGTAAAATTATTTGGATTTCTAAATAACTTTGAAAATATACAGGAGGCAGAAATAAGGAAACACACAGCAAAACGTCAAGCAGCTTTAACACGTATCACAATAAAACAGAGTACGGTTGGAGATGTAGCTACCAAAAATACGAAAGATGTTGATGGCTAACCGTTGGCTGAAGAACTTGAAGCTCTGAAAACTTTCTTCCCTCCAGCATTTTTACGCCTCATGCTTTGTTTCAATACTTGCTAGTAGGCAATCGATTCACAGCAATGGTTTTTAACTTTTTCTTTACTACGCCTCGCTTCAGTGTTTGTTCTTTGTTTCAAGAGCCCTTAATTTAAATAGGTAAATTGGACGAAACACTTTCCTGTTCAGATGGCTTCCATGTTGTGAGCGCGTAAGAGCTCCCGCCCCATGAAAATTTATTGACGCCACCCTGGTGGAGGCGTGACACCCTGGGTAAAAACCGCTAATTTACAGCACTTCGTAATGTTTTTATTGTTTTGAGGATTTACATAACAATGCCCGCAGCAACTGTATCAGATGATTTCAAAACTAATTAAAAGATTATAATGAAAATCACGGCCGATGAAAACGATGCAAACATAAACGTTTCGATAACTCCTGTTATCATCATCAGTGCATTGCAAATTGAACTGCATTGATCATGCTGCAGGTTCTTCTTGGTCATTCAGAAGAAAAGCGCTGTGAAAAAATGAAAAACGTGAAGGGCTGTTTCGGTAGTGGCGCTGTGGCGCAAAGCATACATAGTCACATGACTCAGCTGGATACGCGCCGATGGTGATGGCGCGTGACGTCATGAGTGAGGCACGAAGCTCTGTTGCAGGTTACAAATGCATAGAGGCATCGACAGGATGTTTGCATTCAGCCGAAACAGCCCTTTGCGTTTTTCATTCATTTTTTCACAACGCTTTTCCCATGAGTGACCAATAAGAACCTGCAAGATGATCACTCAAGTTCAATTTGCATGCACTGATGATGATAACAGGGGTTATCGAAACGTTTGCAATATGTCGTTTGTATCGTTTTCATTGGCGGTGATTTTCCTTTTAAGGCTATTTAGCTCTTCCGCTTTTCGCGTACCACATGTAATTGAAACATACGATCAACATTTTCAACAAGAGATACTAAAGCATTTGGCAATGCTATCTATAGAAAATGGCATTGTTAAAACTAGTGACCTCGAAAATATATTGAGATACTTTGCACGTAATTAAAGTCTGAAAATTATTTTTCCAAAAGACCAGTGTATAATCATTATGGCTGTAAGTGTAATATTTGACATTAAAAAAATACGAATTAAAGCTTTCATTGCCGTTCAAAATCTTAGTATATCAAACATTTTTGGTTAAGACGAACATACTACACAAAATGAAAACATACAAGAACTTTTCCTTTGTATAGATTGGGGGCCCCGCCATGGGTTTTCTAATTGGGTCCCGCAATTCCTAGCAACGGCCATACGCACACCAGTCAAGAAGTCAGACCGGCCTCCGAGAAACAGGAGGCCTTGGTCTGACTTCTAGCTAGGAGGAGCCCTTAAACAAACTACCCAGGAGGCCTTGGTCAGACAAACAACTGCAGCTATACTGATGGGGGAAGTGCGCTCCTGCGCTGCGCTTGCATACGTAAGAACCACGTGGTCACCAAACCTGAGTGGGTGGAAATCACCCAGCGTTGACGTTCCAGGGTTTTAACGTTCAATGTCTGCATTTTGAAAAATTATATTTGCTGAATTAGGTATGTTGAAATGATATTTCCATTTTGGCTGGCAATCACACCTTTGAGCACGCTCTAGTTAAAATCATACGCTTTTCACGGTGACGCTAAAACGTGTCAAACATATCCTTTGAGAATATACTTCCAAATTTTATAAAGGGTGAACCTTCTTCAACACAAAATTTTGGTTATTGATTTTGAATCTGACTCTATCTTTCGTTAAAAAGTAAACAAAGTCTGCAAAGTAGCTGTATGAGACAATGTATTAAAAGTTAAACAATATCGATTTACTTTGCGCTCTCTTGTTAAGCATCGATTTGACTGATCGAAAGCAGAAACGACAGATACAGTTCCTAACCATAGCCAACATACAGTATTTCAAGGTTCAGTTTATCCGCAATTTAGCCTTGGACTAACCATCCAACGTTTACTTCTTATACATCATCAGTATCGGTATGAATGACTATGTTACTCAAAATATCTAGTTCAAGTACATACACTAAGACAGAAAGCTCTAAAGTGAAAGGACTTTCACAGAGCTCGTGCTTGTTTTCTATTTCTCTTGAATTGCAGCCACCCAATAGGCGTGCAGTTTCAAGATAGTTTTATATAATTTTAGAGTAAATGGCCACCCATAGGTCAACAGGTTCAAAATTGTTAAAGTTTTCGAGGACTCAGCCCACCAAAAAAATTAAAGAAAAGATTAGCTGCGTTGTTCAGTAACGCCCGAGTAAGATACATATCTTAGCCTTTAAGGTGAGACGCAACGTAGTTCACGTATGCTTTGCTTTCCAGTTTTCGTGTGAGGCTACTACATGCAAAGTAAACACTAAAAACACTGCCACTGGAAACGGTTAATAATGGTATTAAATCTTGTTCAAAATTTAGAGATTGTTCATATTGTTTTAGCTGCGAGAGTAATTTTGATGCAGAGCCATTTCCTATTGAAGCTAGACATCATTTTCATAAATGCAGATTTATAACAAAGTCATTGCCTTCTTGCAGAATATTTAGCTTGCAACTGGCGCAACATTTGCATTGTTGCATATCAAAAACGCTGTGATCAGACAGTGCCAAACTTTTCTGAGCGTTTGCCACCTGTTACAAAAGCTTTGGCTTGCCAGATTCTTTAATTACAGCTTTGCAAGTAACAGTTAAGTATTATAACCAGAATGCCGGCATTGCACCACACATTCTGGTATTTTTAAGGTTTGTCCTCCATTCCACACAGCTCCCTGCAGGACATGGTTTTGATCTACTGTTTCAAGTATAGCCTGCAAGCTATGTGCCAAACTGACAAAAGATTTAGCATTGAAATATTTGATGAGTAAAGTGTAAACGGAGTTCCCATTTTTATGCGGACAGCTGTGGAACGGATAGCATTTTCTTTCAATTAGTTGATGATGACTGCGATGGCCTTTGAGTTTGATAATGTGATTTTGCTTAAAAAGCTTGTCTTCATTCCAATCTTTTTAGGAGAAAAAAAAAACACATACAAGATTGTATGTTAACGTTTTCAAACCTCCATTACTGCGGTTTGATTGTTTGTTATTGAAGCTGTGAGCCTATGCATGGTTCTTCGGTGCTTCTTGCAAAACAAAAATTGTTTTAATCACACAAAAGTATGCAGCCTCAACCTTACCAATTTTGTATTGCTTGCATGTGGCATAATGAACTGATGAGCCAAATTTTGTGAACAAATACCATAAATAAGATGGTAACGGATATTCGGTAGATAATACCTCTGTCATGAACAAACCTATGCAAATTTTATATATTTTGTCTTGCATTGTTGCTGTAAGTTTGTACTTTTGGTTTCGCGTTGTCTCTGAAGACATGTCAATTTTGTACTGTCAAGAAATTAACAAACACCAACCTAACTTTTTTTCAAAGTAATCTAAAACTTTAACTGAAAACAAGTTTGCAAATCGGTGCAACGCAGTAAAATATAGCACACTGTTGAATGTCCAAAACTGCTTTAGCTGAATTTCGATAAAAGGTGATCATTGAGAGAGTGCTAGTTCTTTTGTTTTGCTGGCGTTACCTAGTCACGGTAAATTTTCATACCTCCCACAAACGTCTGAAATTCTCATTGATTGCATCATATAAATTTCAAGACATTTCTCACCCATCATATAGCTGGATCAACTAACGCTTCAAATCAAAGGTTGAAAACGCCCGATCTCACAATTAAGCGGTATGTGCGATTGTTTTTATGGTACAACAAAAAATTATTTGTGACCATCTCTTACGGTACTACAAAGAATGAGTTTGAGACCAGTTTCATAGACTAAAGACACTAGCGCAAAAATGCGGCTCCGCGCGACTTGGAGTGCGCGAACGGCATTCGCAACGACGTAAAGGTGCATATACGATGGCATGCCTCAGGTGGGCAGAGGCATATACATCAATAAAAGAGAATAGCCAGCCTTGTTTTATTTGTAAATATATGAAAGAAGATAGCCTACCTTAATTTTGTCTGTAAATAAGTAGTGGTGGTAAGAGATGAATTGCATATATTCTCTCATGAGTTGCTTATATTATATACTTTATACATATGAATGCAGTATGGCAAAACTTAACATGTCTGCACTGCTAAACATTTTTGCTCGCTACCAAAACTCACAGAAAACTTGCACCACTGGAATAAAACATGCCAATCATTATGATCTATAAAATGCTTAAAATTTCTGAATCTATAAAAGTGGAAATGGACCACACGGTATCTGTGTTTAGCGTGTTCTGTAATATGACCCCATTTTCCCATCTCAGATAGGGCTGAAGCAGTTAAATTGATTTTTTTTAAATAGCTTCAACAATCACTCTTCTTCTTTTAGTCACTTTTTTACAATACCCCGCGACGTTTCAGGTTTGCATAGTACAGTACTGGCCAGACTGTTTGAAATAGAGGACCGTGTCAGTGGGCCATAACATGTCAAATGGCTGCACTTTTCCAAATGGAACCGTACTATCTAAGATAATGCAATATGTAGACAAGATGTTCAACAAAAACAAACAGATATCTGATCTTCTTTATGTTTTGCTGCAGGTTTACGCGGACCGCCATTTGTCTACACATTCCAATATTGAAGAACGGCTTCTGAAATAAGCTTACTTTGAAAAACAGACATTTTCTTAATTTTTGACCAATATGAATTTAATGAGCAAGCGTTCATTTCCAGCTAGAATCTGTTGCTGCTCTATACATCCCGCGTATGCTTATCTAATTTAGCCGAGGCGGTGAAAACAATACGTTGTTATATAAAGACGTGTGCCACACAAACAGTAAAGACGATATTGCAAAATTCCTTTGTATATCTAACTGAATGCAATTCACTGGTTGCGGTAAGCCAGTGGTGTAACTAAATGACAATTGTCAGCAATTACAGAAAGATATTTTTTAAAGCTGGAACGGGTGGGAATTAGGATATGTAATGTAAAACTAGTAAAGGATGATTTTCCGCTTTTCGTTTCAGCAAGGCTTAGTGTGTGATAACAACCTTTTCAAGTGTTTTAAAGATGCGTAAGTCTTTAGCATTAATCAGACGGCAGTTTGCGCCTCAGTCCAACCGTACAGAGCGTATGCAAGCTAACGCGAGCTAGAAATCAGTAGCGCAGCCAAGAATTTTGTTTCGGAGGGGACAGACAATGACGTCGTCAGTCACTGACGCGGTCTTGAGTCCGACTGTTGCTTCCGTTTATTTTCTCACAGTTGGAAATTGAAATAAAGCACCAGCAATAATCCCAGCAAGTGTGTTTCGATGGAACCGTGGCCTCTTCGGCCTCGTTCTTGCTGCGCTACTGCGAAACATTTACCTGATTCATTTGTAGAAGTTTTTGATACGCTAGTCGCAGTCTTTTCTGGGTAGTTCTGGTACTATAACAATAAAACAAATAAAAAATAGTGAATTTAACAAGCATGCATCTCCTTATGGATTTAGCTCACCATTTGTATCAAAGCATTTTGATCGGACTGAATCGATTGTTGATCTGAAAAAAAAAACAGTTGAAAGACACAGAAATGTAATTGCTGTTCAATTTCACTGAGTGCATGTAGCAAATTCAGAGGTTTACGTACTGCCACGTTCTCAGGCTTGAACTCTGTTTCTACACCAGCATTGAAAATCACCGAGTGTTTTATTATATTTACCTTTTGTGAATGCAACGTCAAAAGAATTTTAATTTTGATATGATATTTAGGTATTTTTTTCTTCGAACATGCACACTTACCATTGTGAATGAGCTGTGCTGAAGTTTCAAAACAAGCAAAACACCCTAAGCAGCAAATCGAAATAATTTTGCAAAACATATTTCTTCGGATTAGCTTAATACAGCAAACTCAACACCTAATTCCTAAATTCAGCAAATCTTTGCGTTATTTGCAAAAAGAAAAAATCTAGCGAAAAAAGAATAACATATACATGACTTCGCAGAAAAATGGAGATATAATTTGAACGTTTTGAAAAGAAAAACTTACTTTGAAAATGTGAAAAGTAGAAAAACCTTTAACAAAACGAAAGCAAAGGGGTGATTTCTAAAGAATTTAAGCTCTGTTTGCAAAATATTTTGAGCAGAATCGAATTGAAGCTTGTCATCTGTGCACAATAGCACGACGTCTGTGGTTTTACCATCAAATTCATTTTGATTTGTTAACCCATTCCTCTACTTTGGAAGATATTTGACACAAAAGCTAATGCAAAATTATTTTCTTTAATTTTACTGGTATGCAGATATTACGAAACGGTACGTTTGGCTTGTTGCGGTTTGAAAGCCAATATCAACGTTTTACTGGCCACATGACAACTGAAAGCCACTCGTTTGGATGTAGTTACCATGGTGACCAACTACGTAAAAAAAATTAGGTCTTGAAATGTTGGAAATACTCCAAAGTAATAAATAACTTTAGTTTTACATAACGTTATCAACAATTTCAGAAATACATTGTTATTTAAAACATTTTCCAGCTGCAAATATGCCGCTAACTGCAAACGAAGTTTTTATTTGAACCAGATTAGTTTATCTGTTCCATGCTTCTGAAAAGTTGAAAAGTTCTATTGCAACTTGCGAACACCTTGCGCTCTATGCTTCGCCTGTGCCAACAACTTTTGAAACGCTTCAATTTCGGAGAATTTTGCTGACTCGATTATTGTAAGGAGAAAAGGCCAATCAGTGCCTTCTTTGTTACCAGATTTTTTGCTGTGCCTTGTAATTCATCAATATAAATTACAGGTGTGCACACAAATTCCTGAAGTTTAATAACAATTTATTTATGAGATCTCAATGACCTGAGAAAGCTCTTGTGTAAACGTTCGACCAGAAATACCTGCAAAGTTCACAATAGGGTTTATGTGTCTCTTTAAATCACAGAAAAGTGACAGATCCAAGTTTGACTAACTAATATTACAAAAAGTAAGTATTTGAATCACATTTGGTCTTGAAATCATGTGCGGGACAAGAATTATATAAATGTTTGTCACTTTTTTGCGAATCGAATATAAGAAGTATTACAGATGAGAAATTTTGACTGCGAAGAAACTTTTACTTTCAGTAGACGAATCGCATTTCTTCACTGCTACAAATTACTTTTCTATTTGAAGTTAACCTAAAATCAAATATCAATAAGTGCTGTTCATCTGGAAATGCTGGTCCACCTAGAGTTTCTAGTGGTCCACAGGACTTTTATAAAGGATTAAGACTGATTATGTCGTTGAGCTAACTGACCTATATGCAATTCATATTCGACAAGTTGTCCATGAGGTGTCAGCATAGCAAAGTGGTCCATCGGATATTTCTTTCAAAAAGATGGTCCAGAAAAGGTTGAGAACACTGATTCAAGTGTATACTATTATGAAACTGGGATCTGAGTTGTTTTTAAGAGCTTTCAGAACCCAAGCATAAAAAAGCTAACTTTAAACTTTCAGCAACGATTGAGTATAAAGATAAAGGAAGATAAACACAAGGATCGTAGTTTGATTTTCTTGATCATTGGAAAGCATGAGCTACGGACAACTTTCAAACTATACAAAATGTGTTCATACTACACATGTGGTGTATGATATTTTATTTAAAAGGCATTTTTTTGGAAGTGAAAGTTGATGGGCAACGCCTAAGAGCAACACGTACGAGCCGAAACAGACTTCAATTTCGCTAAAAGGAATTTTGCTAAAACATTCAAAACAGTGGTTCTCAACATTTTTCGGCCCAATTTGAATCTCAATCAAAGAATAGTGATCAAAGCCCTATGACCGAATGACATCATTGAATGCATTAAAGAAATCTTTACGTTGTGCGACTGTGGCAAGAATCAGAAATATGTGGGGCACCCGTAGTTCCAAAGAAGCGCGTAAAATATTGAGGTTTGTAGTTTGCCCAAGGCCAAGCTTGTCAAACCTGCAATTGATCTACTGTATATAACAAATTTGTAGACTATTTCAGTGACGCCGATACCGATGATTTGTCCAAGCCCCCGCGATTCGTTACTGGAAAACCAGCCTTGCGTGATCAGAACGTCAATATCGTTTGATGAATTGCTAAACACTGGTGATCTCAGCAAGACTGAGCAAACAAGCTGGAGGCAGACCGTCTCTGAACTTTGACCTAAATTCGTTTAAACCGTCAAAAGTATAGTTTAGCGCGATTACCTTCAAAACATTACTTCTTCAACTGGATTTTGAACAAAACTTCAATTTTTCAAACACTTTTAATAGCTTCAGTAAAAGAAAGGAAAACCGTGAACAGTTTGAAAAGGTTCTGTTTGTCATTACCAAAGATATACCAATCAGCAACAATGTCAGCAGTCAAACTTCGCTTCTGTTCGATACTTCCGTATTCTAAACAGTTTTTAAGTACGGTCGCGCATGTTCAATGCATAAAAGGTTATTCAAAAGCACCACTGAGATCCTTCGTATGAAGTCCTATGGCAAATTCAAGCAAATAGCTGAGATTCCACATTGGGTGAATGACAAAATGTGCTTGAAACTGAAAGAAATTTTTTTAATTCTGCTTGTATCAAGTGCAAAACATGCTATTTAACTTAAAATAAGTGTACGCCTCAGACAGGTTTTACCAAACTGAACTACGTTGCTACGTAACATGCCGGCTATAGCAACAAACCTCTTTGGTTGGAATGTTGTTGATGAATTCAGTTCAACAAACTGAGTATATGGCATACTCTCTAGCGATGGAAACTGTATTGCTATACTAGACAAGGAACCCATCCCTCCTACCAGTAAAGGTCAAGTCACGTCTGTCAAGTGATATGTTGACAGCCACTTCGAAATCCTCTTGTAAGTTTTTGCCACATTCGTCTGAGCATGGCAACATGCAATGGAATCATTGCAAAAAGCTCTACGGTGTGCTTGCCACAAACGTCAACTTTCTCATCAAAACCCAGTATTCTCATTAGTCTTTTCATGTGTTTGACCTCAGATCTCCTCAAGTGTTTCACATTTGGAAGAGAGTATCGGTGCTTTTAATAAAACATGTTTTCCTCTGAAGGAATGATTCTTGTATGTTTTCGAAGAAGGCCAACGGTTGTTGTTTTGTGAAAAACATAGTATGAAACACCTATGACAGTGCGAACGTCTAAATTTGCGATGAAACACAAAAGCAGTAGCAGATCTGCACAAAAATGGCAAAATCATTTTTATTTGTCATGAAGTATGCAAGACACACACCTGTTTTAGCTAACATTACACGTCCACTCTTAACACGTGAGTTTGTTCCACGTCTTTGAATTTTCTAACAGCAAATGCAACCAACGATTTCTCTAAAAACCATAGCGTATTTCCGATGCCACCATGACAACTTTCAAAAGAACCTAACGACAAAGCCATGGAATCGTAATAGCACTGGATGATTCCACAAAGCAAATAGTCTGCTAATCTTCACACAAGCAAAAGGACCTAAGCATTGCTGTTGTTGCCTGAACAGTTTTCCTACGGTATAAATATCTCGAAAGTACCCTCAAACTTTAAATAACAGTTATCATCTTTTGACACTTTCGCAAAGCTGAAAATGTCACCTGACCTTGAATGGCACCGGAAAGCAAGCTTCGTTTCGGTGTTACATCTTTGGACAGTGGTAACTGCTACCGTGGCGATGCTGCTGAATAAGCCAAATGCGAGTATTAGGAAGGTTAAATATGTGCTTACTTCGGATGCTCCGTCGCTCAAGAAGCAAACAACTATATCACCTACCTCTATACGATCCTCTGCAGCTGGCGAGCGCAACTTTTTCAGGTGCATGAACAAACTAAGCTGCGAATACACACACCACTGCCATGTTGATAACCCAATATATGATATAGTTCGCAAAACGTGGAACCCAGCGCAAATAGTGATGCTTAACATATGAAATATGCTGTCTGCACCAACATGACATTTATTTTAGAATGCATCAAACAGGAAAAAATGGATGGAACAACTTATCGGTATGTTGAAAGCTTTTAAAAAAGTTTTGTTGAAAATATTTGAAAAGCATTAAATGTGTGGCAGACCTGTAGCACAAACATATGACATGCCATTATTTTTTCTGTTGCAAATAAGCAAACTTTAAGTTTTTATACCATTTTTCAAGCGTTTTCCATGCTATACTACTAGTATTGAGCAGCAACAGTAGACAGAATCATAACCCACGGAATCAGCAAATGTTTAATATTCAGTGAAAATTGTACACATTTCAGCAGCGTTATTAGGAGTTGGTTTGTAAAACAAACGTTGCAGGTTTCCAAATGAAGAAAACCTGATGACAATTGTTTTCTTGTTGATAGCGCATCATGCGTTAGAACTAAATCTTTTAGTGCAAATATCAAAAAGTTATAACAACTGTCTGGAGTTCTTGTCAATGTATTGAATTGATTTTTGTTTCTGTGCTGCCGTTAACACTCGTCCCCACATGAACTGTTGAGCATGTGTTAGCATGGGACAAAATCGGGGCATTGCCCCATAAAAAGTTTGAAAAGAGAGACAGAGAGGGGGAAAATGCATTGCTGGTTAAATAGCAAGATAAAATATTTCATTGATATCCATTTCGAGACAATTGAGTAGTGCGTTTCAAACACCCAAGGAAATTACTGTAAAGTGGTTATGCGCGTCACGTTTTGAACTCAGATTTGAAGCTAAATACCAAGAGGTGGCTAACCATGTATCTTGACGACTTTGTTCAATGATGATGATGCAACTATTGTTTCCCATGGCCCCAATGTTTCTAATCAGGGCCGCAACCAGAAAGAACATTCGAGATCCTATGTAAAAACATGTTGGGTGATATTTTAACAAAGCTGTAGGATGCCCATAGTGCGGATTGCATTCTGGAGCAGGAACACTGCAAACTAAACTTTCACTCTCTAACACATTTTTTAGAAATTTTTGAAGTATGTCAAAAATGTCGACTTTTGTTTCGTCTACCTGGAAAAAAACGTATAACCAGGTTCCCCAAGAAATTTTTGGGGTGTTTTGCGGAAGTGCATTGTCGACGCTTGCCTGTTACTGGCCGTCAAGTCATTGTAGGCCTATTCCTGCTCAGACGTTTGTGACTTTTCTGTGCGTTAAATCACAACCGTTTGCCTTAGAATCTAATCTAAGGCTTAGAATCTAATAGAATCTAATGTAAGGCTTATGTTTGACACCTGATAATCTATGTGTTGTCACTACTTCTCTTAACAGAGAAATTAATAATCTTCATACGAAATCGATAGACAGTCACAACCGTGTCGTCGACTGTGTCACTTTTGAAAGCTACTGCATCAGGTCTTGTTTACCCAGGGCCGTCGCCAGCGGGGAGGCCGGTGGTGCCCGGCCCCCCATTTGAAATCGGTGCACCCCCATTTAAAGTTTGGCCCCCCGGTTGCTGCATACTTCCAATACTGTAATTTAAAAATGTGTCCCCCCTTCTGTTTTTCGGCCCCTCCTTCTGGTTTTTGGCCCCCCCTGCTGCTAAATCCTGGCGACGGGCCTGTGTTTACTTCATACCAGACTGACAGTTATATCGAGATATTTGCGGTGAACTGACGTCGACTGACCACTTCCGGTTAACCTGGGCATTTTGCGCTAATGCAGTTAACCTAAATTTAGTTTTTTTTACCTAATTTGTTTACCCATCAACAAACAGGTGAACTCTCTTGCCGAGGGAGCGCTATGGCGATTCATTCAGGTGTCGTGGATCGAACCCAACCTTCCAATTCAGAGGCTGACACTCTGCCACTAAGCTAATCGCCGCCCATTCACTCCGTGTTTGTGAATCAAACATCTAACCTTCCAATTGAGAGGCGCATGCTTTAGCACCGAACTAATCGCCGTTCTAGCAAGGTAGATATACTCCTTTTACTGTGTTTAGAAAATAACACTACAGGTCAAATCGAAACAAATTCATTACTTTATATGTATGAATAAAGAAAATATAAAAATGAACTTGATTCGACCCTCTTATGTTCTAGCTTCGAATTCGAATCTATGGGCACTCATTAGTTTTCACTTACTAATCGGTGAGCTCGTCACACTGGTCTTGCAATGTGATCATTAGCCATCAGTCAGGTGACAAGACTTGCTGTAGGTTGTAATAGCAAGTTGCACCACTTTATCTGGGCAATGTATTTTTGAAAAGAAAACCACTAATTTTGACAACATTTCTTTAAAAAGGACGCATGTTTCTTAGTTTCTGTAAAAAATGTCAATATGTTTTTATATGCTTTCCAAGGACTGCAGCAGGCTAGGGGTCTTAGAAAATCAACGCACATGTTAGAGTACTAATGTCGTATATCCAATGAAGATATATGAAGCACTGAAAGCGATGGATGAAACGTTATTCCAACATCAAGAATGATTGCAACATTTCTGCGAATGTTGTCATTTTTTCAAAGAATCAGTCCTTTTGCCGATGTCATCCAAGAACGAGATGCAAATGAGTAAAAATGCAGTGGAGAACACTTAACGAAAATGTTTGTTCTTGAGCCATTATAGCGTAATTAGGTGATTGTTACATTCGATTGCAGCATACGTTGAATTTACATGATTCCTTTTCAATCGATTGGGTGACTGCTACTCGCGTTGATGCTTTGTAATTCGTTTGAAGTGCAGTAGGCATACGAGTTTGTTTTTGCTTTGCACCTGCACACTAGAGGCATCCCACTATTTCATACAAAGGTTTGATGCGACTAATTTTGGTGAACGCAACGAAAACCAAACTATATAAAATATAACGGAGATACTTCATAATTTGACAGTGTCCACTGTAACAGCGTTAAAATAATTAAATCAGCACACCTGGTTTATGTGCACCAATAAAACCACAAAGTATGTTTCTAGTAGCCGCGTAATGCATATTTCTTATACTTTGGGGCAAAAGGTGCCACACACGTTATATTTTTAATTTCTGAAGGAATTTTTGACGAGATTTCTATTGCACTTTATTTTATCATTTTAGCACCAGATTTTGAACGTGCTTTTGGCAAAACAAATTGTCGAGTTTTGATTTGTCTTTTATTATACAAATAAATGATTATTCTGCCTAGATATTCATTTACATTAACAAATTTCACAAATTTCATCACTTCCTTATGTACAGAAATGTCGGGACCGAGATGTCCCGTTACCGAAACGGCCAGACCGAAACGGTTCAGACCGAAACGGCTCAGACCGGAACGGCTCAGATCGAAACTACACAGACCGAAACGGCCAGACCGAATCGGCCACACCGAAAACTCGTGTACCCTTTTCTTGCCATATGTGCTTCTACAAAGACCCAAAATAAGTTTTCGGTTTCTGTGGTGTCGCTAAACAGCTTGTAGTTTCACCGGCAGTGGGGCATTTCTATAAAATATTCCCAACGTCCTGCTGTTATCTTAGGCATCATTGATTGGGAATTGGTGGTATCAGTTGTGTGGGAGATCTGGTGAAAATAGAAAAATTCAGCTGTAAAAAACTAAGATTAGTTCAATTATAGCTTGAATCACGGTTATTTGTTTCAAACCCTTCGCCACTAAAATATTTCTGCATTAGGAAAACATTTTCAATGCTATGATATTTATGCAGCTTAAAGGATGCAGTACCTAGAAAAACAAAAAAAAATTGATTCTTGGAAACACAATGGCATTGCATTGCTTGTACGTGTAGCGGCCCGTGCACCAGCCTGCAGCCTAACATGATTATCGAACGCAACGCGTACGACATGTCCTATATATAAGCACGCTCACGATCCGCGTGCTCCCTCTTTTCTGGGAACCAGCAGAAGAAAACGCAACGCGACAATGCAACTGAACGAGTTTTTCCTTGAGTTTGCACGTTCCTTGCGTGAAAACCAGCAAAGATAAAACTGCGTGTTTTCTGTGAAGATGAAACCGCGAGTCTTCCTGCGAGATAGCCAGTTCGAGATAAAAATGTGCTGAGCCGGGTTTCGCATCAACGTTTCCTCCTCGATATCTTGAGCTCGTCGAATAGTCGTTTTGCTTTCACGTAGTGCACCAACTGACGACATCCAACGTTTATGTGATTGCTTGCAAGGCGAGTTTAACCGGGAAGTCAGCAATTAAGAAAGAATTTCATTATCGCAGTCGTGATCAGTGGCTGAACCACGTCGCCACATAAAATTGTTTCCCAGACCGGGAACCCTACATACGTTCTCTCAGAGCGGAGCAAACGTGACTAGAAAATTTGAAAAAGTCCTTTTTTACTAGGAAGGGAAGAAGAACAGAGGAAGAAGGCTTAGGAGATCTAAGTTTGGCACATTTGAACATCGCAAAAAGTTTTGTGCCTTAGTTTCCACGGTTTGTGTTGCATGCTCAGGCTAGAAAATATACACATGGCGAGAGTAGCTTGCTGATTTCCTAAGGCTGTAGAAATGCACAGGGAAAGTGTTGCAAAGGAGAGAAACAGTCGCGGCATTGTAAGGGAAAGCTGGAACAAACAACTGGAAAGTCACCCCTCATGAATTTTGGGAAACTTTCTACTCAACGATAAAAGACGAGATATTTTTCAAGGAGTACCTGAGGTGCTTCTTGAAAAATGCGCCTTCGGGTGACAAGCAGCAGTAATTTTCAGAAAGTTCAAGGTGCTACTTCCTATTTGTTTTGCTTTTGTGGAGATCAGTTACAGGTTTAAATATTCTGTCAAGCGATGATAAGAAATGACTTTACGAAAGCAATGATGAATATGAAGTTTTACCAAAACCGTAACGATGAAAGTGATAGTGCCGAGTTCCTGAAATATGCTGGACTGCAATGGTTTGAATTGGGGCTTAAATCAATTTTGCTTTGGATGAAAAAGTAAATGTTGAACACGAGAAAAACTTAGGATTTTGCACTTCGAATGATTGTGCACTTCGAATACAAAAAAAATTAACGATTGTATATTTCGAATGGTACTGTCATTCATTGTTGTAGCATCTGTCTCAGGATTGCTGCTAAACCTTTCTTTGTATTTTTTTGGTTTTGCGGTTCTTCCTTTAGAAACGTAGTTCCCACGCTTCGAAGTGCTAACAAGCCAGGGAATGGCTAAATATTTTGACTTTAACTGAATAACAGTATTTGTTTTGTGACACCGCCTCTCGAAGCATAAAAAGCTACTTTAATAACTTATAACTGAAATCCCTAGATTTCATGAATATAAAATTTGCTTTCCAAACAACTTTTATATAAAACATAACAAATATTTACAACTTCATCAGCAAATAGCTCCACGATTAAAAGTCCATTCGTCGCTTCCCGCCAGCTAGGCTCGTTGCAACTCGATTGATCTTCTTATTGATTGTTTCATGATGGCAATGAAGCACATACAAATCTGAGAGGCGATCGGAAATCATCCACATTTAACCCTGCTCAGGTAACCTCTGCCCAATTTGGGCAAACGGTTCTTCCACTTAAAATTAGTAACGTTCACGTAGAAAGTTGATTCTTTCAGTAGCTGCATGTTTTTAGACGGTCTTTCTGGCAGTCCTCTCGAAATCTGCACAAGTTTTGTAGTTTTTGATGGGGAACGAAAATTTGCCCAAACTGACCCATGGTTACCTGAGGTGTAACAAAATTCTTACACAAAGATCCCTCCTAAGGTAACCTTGACCAATTTGGGCAAAAGGCGTTGGTGCATGTAGGTTCACTATAAGCCACGCCAGCAACCTTTGACCCAAGCCAGCACGGAAGTAGACCACACGAGTGCAAGCCCTGACGACGGAAATCAATTTGGCGCGAATGGCTCCTGCTCAGCTCGTTGTCTTCATTGAGAAACAGGCAAGAGAATGTATGACGTCTTCTCCATCAAAGGAATAAAATTGGAGCCAGAAAGAGCCTGCACCTTGTGTGTGCACTTGTGGTGAAAGGTCAAAGCATTTTATTGAGGACATGATGAACCTTGTGCTTCTTTTTTCTTAATTGAAGTTTCAAGAACTTTGGCGGCTTAGCCAAAAAAGCCTTGCTCCTTGTGCGTGCACTTGTGGTAAAAGGCCAAAGCATTTTATTGAGGGCATGAACTTGAGACCAGACAACGCTGTGGAACCTGTCCACCAAAACAGAACAAAACGAGTTTCACGTGCCAACTGCCAGTGCCAGCGATGGGAACACTTGCCGGCATTGATCACTTTCAAGTTTTCTGCGAAGATTACACACACCCCTGGAATACCAACCCCGGTGATTTCCATCCGGACAGGAGTGGTGGCCTCGTGGTACGTAGTTGAAAATCACCCGACGTTATGGATAGAGAGTTTTTGTTTCCCTGTTGATACCTTGACATTGTAAAAATTGACAAAACTGCGCTTATTTGTAGTTTTCATATTTCAATTTGGGGGGCTTAGCCCGCCATATCACCCCTGTGGCGACGGGACTGGCCGTATGTGAGACATGAAAGTCAATAGCAGTGCCGCGATCAATCTGATTGCTCAACAATTGTCGTAAAGCATTTGCCCATTTTGGGCAAGTTTACCTTAATGTGCCTGATTTTCGGAAAAAATTTGCCCATTTTGAACAAGGTTGATTAATGTGGATGAAAATTGCAATGAAAATAGAAGAATTTCATGTCTCAACCTAATTTGCTTTTATTGCAGATAAAACCACAAGCTTGAAATGAGGTTCTGTTTCAATCTTAAACTGACCACAAATGACGTCTGCTGGCGGAATTGTTGGATTTTTCTTTACTATTTCGTTCATTTGTTAAGAGCACTTCCCACATTTTTGTTTGGAAAATTGCTTTTGTTCTTCATCATACAAAAAATTTTCCAAAATCAACACATTGTTTTATTCTGATCGGAGGAGCTTGCAGACTTGCTAAATTGTAAAAAACCGTCAGTTAGTCCAGTATAAGTGAATAAACAAAATCTGCCCATTTTGGGCAAGGACAACAAAAGTGTGTGTGTTTAGAGGTTAGCTGAGCTGGGTTAATAAGAAAACGTTGCATCTTTGTTGGTAATAATCACGTCATAATCAGGACGATGTTGGAATTTAATCATTTTGCACATCTGCATTTTGCAAACCTACGCTTAATAGTTTTCATATATTGCGTTGTTTACAAAAACTGTTACATGAGCGTCAAAAATTTGTTCGAATTCATTCTGTTGGAAATGTATTTAAATTTTTTTTTAATTAAATTTTTTTTTACGCCTGTAAGACAAGCTACATCAGCAAGCAAACATGTTTATTCAACTATATCACGCTAACAGCCATCGTACAAAGCGTGAACACTGTCCAGGAGTACAATTAAAGCCAAAATTTCAACGCGAGTAGCCGCCACCCAATCGATTGAAAATGAATCATGCAAATCCAACCTATGCTGGAATCGAATGTGACGATCACCTAATTGCGCTCTAACGGCTCAAGAACAAACATTTTCGTTAAGTGTTCTCCACTGCATTTTTACTCATTTGCATCTCGTTCTTGGATGATAGGATGTGATTCTTCAAAAAAAGGCAACATTCGCAGAAATGTTGCAATCATTCTTGATGTTGGAATGAAGTTTCATCCATCGCTTTCAGTGCTTCATGTATCTTCATTGGATATACGACATTAGTACTCTAAAAACTGCGTTGATTGTCGATGACCCTAGCCTGCTGCAGTTCTTGGAAAGCATATAAAAACATATTGACATTCTTTATAGAAATGAAGAAACATGCCAATTGCAATTTTGAAGCAGATTTTCAGACGCTTTATTAAAGCCCCTAAAAAGTAACGTTAACAATTAGTGGTCGTTGTTTAAACGCATTGTGCAGATGCAGATATTGCCCAGATATAGATTACAACGCTTTACCCAGGTAGAGCTTCGCGGACTTGAAAAAACATGCCTAACTGCAGTCTTAAAACAGGTTTTTGGGTTCCGTAATTAGTCTTTTTAGAAATGTTGTCAAAATTAGTGATCTTTGTTTAAATACATTGCCCAGATACAGTGGTGCAACTTGCTATTACAACCTGCAGCAAGTCTTGTCATCTGACTATTGGCTAATGGTCACGTTGCAAGACCACAATGTGACGAGCTCGACGATTAGTTAGTAAAAACTAGTGATTGGCCACAGATTCGAAGCCAGAATGTGAGAGGGCCGATTCAAGTTCATTTTTTTATTTGATTTAATTATGCGCATAAACTAATGGATTTGATCTGTAGTGTTGTTTTCTTAATACAGCAAAAAGAGAGTCTTTTCCTTGTGGATGTCCGTGAATGTGTTTTTAATCAAAATGCTATTGCCTTAAAACATGAGGCTATTGTTCTGCACAACTTAGGACGAGTCATCACTGGCGACAGTCAACAACAAGGAATGGCATTGGAATACAGGCCCGTAACCAGGGCATAGGTGGCGGAACCGGAGGGCGGCATGGGCCTAGGCCCTCCCACTTTTTCTGGGGGGCCTGGCTCCCCACTTTTGAATTTCGAATTTTGCCTAAGGAAGTCCAAGTAACACAGTTAGTAAGAACATCTAGCTTCATTTATGTGCTCAAGTCAGTGTAGCGTAGATAGATAGGTGTAGTAGTGTAGATAGGGGTCGTTGTCGGCTTATAAAACATTGCATAAACTTGGTTAAACATGCTGACAAAAGTTAATGACGTCATATTTCAATTCGTTACGTCACAGTGGCCAATTCAAAATACAAAAATTTTCTATACTTTTTTTGACTTGTACATGTGCCTTCTCACTTTGAAAGAGGTTCCGCCACCCATGAACCAGGAGGGAGGGACAGAGTGGGAAATTATCATCTCTAAACGTTTTTGACGAAGTGCATTTGACAAAACATAGTGCCCAACGTGCTTTCAAATTATATCTCAAGAAAGCTGCCTCGAGGCATTTTCAACCCTTGTGTTGGCGTGACCCATGCGAAATTCAAATTTTTTGCACTTAATTTACGAGCGAAAGCTAGCTTTCGTTTGTTTTAGGACACAGCTTTTAAAGACATAAAAAGCCGTAAGCGTGCTGTGATTGTAAAGCCCAATTGTTTCCATTCTTTTCGTTTATGTTTGTGAAGATTGAGATCAGCAATGTGAGCTGGTAAACTTCAGTAGGTCGTAGTGTGTCAAATTGATCAACGGTTTTCATTCTTTGTCTGCATGCACTCTGAATTTTCTTAATTATAAATTAGCAATGCAGGTTGTTTCACAAGATTTAGACTAGGCCAGTGCACGGTGCACACTGGGGTGCACCACTACGAAAGGGTTCACAAGGGTGCATCACAAATTTGTCACACTCATCAGATACTTTTTATAAAACTTTCTGGTAACAAAAATGAACCATTTAACGAACCTATGACTTTCGGTATTTAAAGCCAGACTTTGCACATTAATCTAAAGTGTGGTGCGTAAGCATCAGACCATGTCAAGCTAATTGCTGTAATTATTTGATTATTTCAGATTCATAAGCAACAGATAATGAGTCATCATCAATTGAATTATCTACTGTAGCTGAGTTACTGAATTAGGGTACTAGCTTATTTAGGCTAGGGTACTCACAGACATGGGCACAATTAGGTGGGGGGCACGGTGGATGTGTTAGTAAATAGGGTGCATGAGTTCGTCAAAACATCTAGGGGTATACCATAGTAAGAAAGGTTGAAGAGCACTGGACTAGGCTACAAGAGGCTGACGTAGAATGACCAACTATAGTCTATTTCCTTTCCAAATCTGATCAGTCGTTAATTTTTCAATTTCTGCCTCTTATTTCCTAATTCATGTCAAGTTGACACAAAAGTTACAGTGGTGTAGGAGCTAGGGGTACAGGGGGTGCAAGCACACCCCCAAAGTTTTGATTTATTGAAAATGTGGGCGAAATATCAAAACATTTGGGCAAAGACGTTTTGACATTTTGTAACAATAGTAATAAAATTATTATTTCTTAGTTATTGAGTGCATAAACAAAAGGTTCTTATGTCACAGAAAACCCAATGAATATACATAAAATCAGCAAACTGTTTCTAGCAACTTCGTTTTTCAGTATGTCAGAGTTAATGTGCAACTAACTCACTTGAAAGTTTGAGCAAAAGAAGCATTTCATATTCGTTCTTTAGTAATTGTAGACTGTGGGAATGGAGTATGCTGCAGGGTACCAGGGCACCTACTTCATATTAGTAGAGTCCATGCCAGTACAGAAAGCTGTGTTTTTAGTTTAAAGTACACTGCTTTGATGAACACCTTTTGCCATACTGTTTGTTGCATGTTGCATATATGTCCTCAGTTAGGTGTGAGGTTTCTTGCTGACAGCAACAGCTTGAAAGTGAGTGGAACGTCTAACCTCAGAACTGTGAGGCAAATGCTCAATGTACTGAGTCAGCTGGCTTCTGACCATGTTCTTGCACAGCCTAGCGTACTTTTCTTCAGTTGCTTTATAAGAACCAAATTTCAAGTATCAAATTTTCTATTTCTAAGTGAATGGCAATATGGTAGAAGAAAATAGAATGTAACAACAGCTACAGCAAAATTGTATGCAGAAAGTTTGCTACATAAAAGTTTTTCAGGCAAATTGGAGAACGTTCGGGCAAATTGTCCTTTGCATCCCACCAAAATTACCTGCTTCTACATCTGTGAATAGTCTGTATAAGGTAAACGAGGCCTGATCTTGCAGCTTTCGAAAGGGACAGTGTCGCCGACTCAGCTGTGTCTGTCTATCCAGTTCGTATAGAGTAGACTATGAAACGAAGTAGTGACAGCATACAGATTAGTAGATGTCCAACATCTAAGGCAAACGGTTGTGATTTAACGCCACCGAAAGTTCGCAAATTTCTGAGCAGGAATACAATAACTTGACGGCCAGTACCAGGCGGATGCCAACCCTGTACTTGCAAAACTCACCAAGGCTTTTCTCGAGTAACCCGGTCAAACGTGTTTTTCGAGGTAGACCAAACAAACGTAGACATCTTTGACACACACCAAAGATTTATAAAAAGTTTGTTAGAAAGTGAAATTTGGTCTGCTGTGCTCCTGCTCCAGAATTCAAACTGCACGGACCTCCTCCAGCATATGTTAAAATTACTCTAAGCATCTACTGGATCTGGAATGTTCTTTCTGGCTGCGGCCCTGATTGGAACAAATTGGGCCATGGTAAAATATGGTTGCACCGTCTTCATTGAACAAAGTAGCTGGGATGCCTGGTTAGCCGCTTCTTGGTGTTTAGCTTCAAATCTGAGTTCAAAACGTGACGCGCATAACCACTTTACAGTAACTTCCTTGGGTGTCTGAAAAGCACCGCTAATATGACTTTAAAGTGAATATTTTAATGAAATCATTTATTTTGCTGTTTACATAGAATGCACTTCCGCTCACTCTATCTCTCTTTTCAAATTTTTTGGGTCAATGCCCCTATTTGTCCCATGCTACCCGGCTCCGGCCTTCCTGCCAGAAACACATGCTCAACAGTTCATGTGGGGAAGAGTGTTAACGGCAACGCAAAAACATATATCATGTCATAATTTTGACAAAATCTCCAGGCAGTTTTTGTAACTTTTTGATACTCGGACTAAAAGAGTTAGTTGTAATGCATGGTGTGTTATCAACAAGTAAACAATTGCCATCATTTTTCTTCATTTCAAAACTGCAACATTTCTTTCAGAAACCAATTCCTACGAACGCCGCTCAAATGTGTGCAATTTTCTCTGAACATTCAATACTTGCTGATACCGTGGGGTATGATTCTGTCTACTGTTACTGCTCAATACTAGTAGTAAAACCTGAAGAACATTTGAAAAATAGTATGAAAACTCCAACTTTGCTTATTTGCAACAGAAAAAACGATATCATGGCAGATGTTTGTGCAACAGACCTGTGAAACATTAAATGATTTTCCAATATTTTTAACAAAACTTTTCTAAAAGTTTTTCAACAAAAATTGTTCCATGCATATTTCCCTGTTTGATGGTATTGTAAAATGATTGTTATCTTAGTTCAGACAGCATATTTCACGTGTTCATCATGATTATTCCTGCTGGGTTCCACGTCTTGCGTACTATCACAATACCGGGTTTTCAATATGGCAGTGGTGTGTGTATTCGCAGCTTAGTTTGTTCATGCACCTGAAAAAGTTGCGCTCGCCAGCTGCAGAGGATCGTATAGAGGCAGGTAATATAGTTGTTTGCTTCTTGAGCGACGGAGCATCCGAAGTAAGCACATATTTAACCTTCCTAATACTCGCGTTTGGCTTATTCAGCAGCATCGCCACGGTAGCAGTTACCGCTGACCAAAGATATAGCACCGAAACGAAGCTTGCTTTCCGGTGCCATTCAAGGTCAGGTGACATTTTCAGCTTTGCGAAAGTGTCAAAAGATGATAACTATTATTTAAATTTTGAGGGTACTTTCGAGATATTTATACCGTAGGAAAACTGTTCAGGCAACAACAGTAATGCTTAGAACCTTTTGCTTGCGCGAGGTTTGGCAGACTATTTACTTTATGCCGATTTCCTGTGCTATTACGATTCCATGGCTTAGTCGTTAGGTTCTTTGAAAGTTGGCGTGATGGCATCGGAAATACGCTACGGTGTTTTGAGAAATCCTCGTGTGCATTTGCTGATACAAAACGCAAAGACGTGGAATTTCATGTGTTAAGAGTGGACGTGTAGCCTACTGTAAGCTAAACGAGATGTGTTTTGCATACCTCCTGACAAATAAAAATGATTTTGCCATTTTATTTGCAGATCTGCTACTGCTTTGTGTTTCATCGCAAATTCATAAGTTTGCAATGTCATAAGTGCTTCATACTCTAATTTGCACAAAACGCCAACAACTAGTTTTCTACAAAAACGCACAAGCAGGTAGTTCATCCCTTCAGACGAGAAGATATTTTTTGATAGCAGTGCTATCATAGCACCGGCAGTCTCTCCCACACGACGAAGCTTGAGGAGATCTGAGGTCAAACACACCAAAAATGTTGATGAGAACACTGCGTTTTGATGATCAAATTTATGGCAAAGCCACCGTAGACCTCATCGCAAACAGTCCGTTGCATGTTGCCATACTCAAACGAATGGGGCAAACTACAAGAGGATTTCGAAGTTGCT
>Ga0210059_1001902_pt1 | contig 32101 bp, 18 predicted proteins | sample Ectturendosymbi2_FD_188042 | JGI IMG/M metagenome (GOLD analysis project Ga0210059, IMG submission 188042) | Ecteinascidia turbinata endosymbiont from Florida, USA - Sample 2 (SPAdes) (version 2) | ecosystem: Host-associated > Tunicates > Ascidians > Unclassified | place: Key West, Florida... | reverse complement strand
CCGTGGTACGCATACTTTTTAGACAAAGGAAATGAACAGTGTCATCATCGGAAAGTTGTGTCTTCCACAAGGACAACTTCAACTTAAATGCAACCTATGGTGTCGTAATACTGAGTGACAAGCCTTTTGCAGCCTTACAACATTTTGTTTAAATTATTCGAGTGCAGCGGAATATCCACCATAAAGGCAAGGTTTTGCATCTATTGTGAGATGAAATTCTAACACTGGCTTGCATGTTTTTTCATGAAGTTTTCAATTTCCTCACGTAACTAAAAAAACGCTTTAGCACGGCACCTCGGCTTAGCCATCTTAATTTTTACGTAGCAAATTTCAATTAGAGTTGTACCTAGAACTCCGAAGGTTTCGAAATCGACATCGCTGGAGCTCAAGGTATATTTTTTCCCGGAGTTCTAGTGTTACACTTTATCAACAGTAGTTGAACTTTTGCATATTCATACCTGTTTGAAAGATCAAACCGGTGCGAACATGCAAAAGGAAATATGCAGAAAACGGAAAATTTTCACGTGAAAAAAACAGAGAAAAACAATAAAATATAAGCAATTACGTTAAGGTTGCAAGTAATTGAAATCTATAGTCACCAGTTATTGAAGTATAACTGGGTAGACTTCTCAAGCAAACAAAGAAGTTTTTATTTCACAAAATCATCCCGCGGGCCGGATCCAACCACGCAACGGGCCGGATTTGACCCGCGGGCCGTATGTTTGACACCCCTGGTTTAAACTCTTCAACTTTTGTGTTTAGAAGCCCTTGGCTGGTATGCTAGCCTGCAAAACAGGACATTTGGCTGTGGAGTGAGAAAATTGATGAAGTGTTTACTCTAAAATCTTGGTCAAATCCAATGTGCTAAAGATCCGAGTGTTATTCTTCAAATCAAGGTTTTTTAACACACATGCTTGCGGGGCAATTGTGCCCCAGTCCCTACACCTTCTTCCCAAGCCAAAGGTATTTCTCCCATCCCAGTCAAAAATCCTTTGAACAAACGAAAGAGATGTCATTTGACCACAGACCAACAAGCATTATTGCCCCGGTAGTTCGCGGCTTATATTGCACCTCCTCTCAAAATCTTTTAAAAAGACCCCGCATGAAATCACGGTAAATAGTCAAGGCTAGCTTAATCCTTTTTCTCCTATCGTTGGTTCCTAAGCAACGTCCCAACGGCACATAATAACGTCACGTGACATCTAGGCTAGGCATTGGCGACGAACATTTCGTTGGGCGACGATAGTTCAGTGGTTGAGTGACCGCCTCTCATTTGGAAGGTTGTGTGATTTCATCAACGGCCGCGGAGTGCATAACCCTAGGGCCAGTAGCGTAACTAGAGGTTTGAGCGAGGGGGGGAAAAGCTTAGTTGAAAGGGGCCCGCCCCACTGGTCACCGTACGGGGCCCACTAGGCAAAACTCAGAAAAAGGTTGAGAAATGATAGTGAATCTTTGGATGTCGTGGATGTCCATATTAGATAAAAAAAGAAAACACTCCGAAAAACGCGAAAAAACAGTAAATCATCGAATGCTAACTGTCAAAATGTCAACTTAAGGAGGCCCAGGTTTTTAAATTTAGCTTGCCAGGGGTGCAGCTCGCCCCCCTGCCCCCCGTCAGTTACGCCACTGCCTAGGGCTCCTTGGGCAAGAGCGTTCGCCCAAACTGTCCGGGTAAAAATTGTATTTCAGGCATAGGTGGTGGAACCGGGGGGACCACATGGGTCTATCACCCCACTTTTATTACCGGAGTCCTGGCCCCCACTTTTAAACTTCGAATTTTGCCTAAGCAAGTTTAAGTACCACAATTAGTATTGGGTCCATTGTTAAAGTAAATCATTTAATGAAAAAATGAATTTTGGCAGTATTTTGTCATGACCATATTTTCTGAAAATTTGGGGAGGGGCATGGTCCCTTTGGCCCACCCTGGCTACGACTATGGCGAGACCCCCTAAGCGCTGAACGCAGATGTGTAGCGTTTCACATGCCCTCGTTTCAACTTTGCAGAAGCATCGGTCAAAAACGTCAAAAGGATACGATTTGGCAGCCTACACTTCAGGCCCGTGGCCAAGGGGGTATTTCATGGGCAATGCACCCCAAAAATTGTTGTTTCCTCCCAAATTTTGTTGCGCCCAGAAAAAATTTTTTTAAACATATAGTAAATTCGAAAATCTTGCCACTAAAAATGTATTTTGCCCCTTAAAATCTAAAAACATTGCTACGGGTCTGCTACACTTCAGAGATAATTGGGGCTGACCACAGATACGGCGGTTCGTAATCGTATGTGCTTAATTTGTTCAAACAAAAAATTGTCTCACAAAAAACTATCTTCTTGCTACCGCGACACTACACAACAATCTTTTTTGTCACAGACTCTCTGACCATCTTCTCTGCACAAATCGTCCATTCACATATGTATTGAGGAAAGATACACTCCCGCAGATCAAAACGTACACCGTTTACAAAAAATGTTCTCAACGAATTATCGCGCAAGAGCAACTAGAACCGCGCTACTTGACTTTGACTGAAATTTTGCGATGGGAGCTTTACAATAGTTATACATATTAACTGTTCCGTGATCTCGTAGACAGCAGCGCTTTACTGTATTTGATCTAAGATTGATACCCTCACGATAACGACAAGCACTTCGCAACTAATTGTTACATCAGCGCATAGGGTTGCCAGATGGTCGGTATTTCACCGGCTTAGCAGGTATTTTACAGCTAATTTTAGCAGAGGCCGGTAAAAGGCCGGTATTTGGAAAATCAGTGCCTGACGCTGGTATTGTGAAAATAAACAATTTGCCGTGACTTCAAAAAGAACTAACGCCGAAATTCTCGAATTATATTGACTCTAATAGTGAATCTCGTCAGGACAGTTCTTTCAGGGAAGTTTATTTGCTGCTGTTGACGGCACGCAATCCTTGATGCGATTGTCACGCCACACACACACCGAAATATAATGAGCCAGCCAAACTACGGTTAAATTATTAATTGTGGCTTAACAATACTGATTGTCTCTTTGTTTTCCCTGTGCCGCTTACAAATTCCGACGCAGCTTAGATCTGGCACTGTTGACAAATCAAAATGGCCGGTATTTTTACAAAACGCATCTGGCAACCATGGGCGTCGGAAATTTTTCCAGGGGGGCCACTAGGGGATTTTTCCCAAATTTTTCCAGGGGTTGCCAAAAATGGTGAAATTTGATTTTTCCCACTCGAAACTAAGAAAACAACCTTTTTTGCTAAACATTCAAAATCCAGGCGGGGCACGGCCCCTCCAAGCCCCCCCTTTCCGACGCCCATGCTGGCCACCCTATCAGCGCATTGCACGTCATTTGCAAAGAATTCTTAGTAACGATCTTATTGAAGTGACCTGGTTTCTGTCACTCTGGCAATGTGTGCTTTTGAAAAAATGTCAGCTGCGAAAAGTTTGATGACGTCGCATTTTTTTGCACGCGAAATCGTTGATGATTGTCTCCAGGTCCGATCTTCAAGAATCTCATGCTCCATGCTCATTAGAGACAGTATGCTTAGTTTTTCTTGTACAATTGGACTCCAAAGATAATTCTGTATTCTAGAAAAAGACCGCTCTTCAGTACAGTTGGAAAACATGAGGCACAAGTGTATTCAAAGGGCAATTTCAGTATTTGGAAAAGCAGATGGCAACTCGTTTTCCACAATAAATAAATGCATTCGCAATTCTGTACATTTTCCGTCACAATGATCAAGATGTCCAAAATGGCGTTATTGTGCGAATATGTTTTTTCTTGGTGTGCAATCTGGGTTTATTTGAAATCACTGAATGGGAGCCCTGCATGTGACTGTTAAACACAGACATCTTGGCAGGTAATGCAGCGAGACAATGACTGGTGATAGGGATAAGCCATGTATAGTTTTATACTGTGTGAAAAGAAGCCCGAGTAAATACGTAGCAGTGCTTCCACAAGTTGGAAAATCCATTGTTAGTGTGAGACTGTGATCAACGTGCCCGAGTGAATAGCTTTAATCAAACGACCCTGATGCAGTCTTCTTTTCACACAGTATAAAAATACGCGGCTTGTTAGAATACGTCTATGCAGGGACGCCAGAACGTCGGTAGGGCAGGGGGGGAGGCAGAAACAAAGCTGAGGGCAATGCAAACTTATGAAAAACAAAAAAATTGTTACCAATTATCAGGCCCGTAACTAGGAGGGGCCTAGAGCGCTTAATCTTCCCTGCAAAAATATGTTGGACATAGTTTAAAAAATTTGGGCCCCTCGCAGTAATTCTTCGCCTCCTCTGGTCTCCCAATCTAGTTAGGGCCTACCAATTAAGCTTGTAACAGTTCAACAATAACGTTGACTTCAAAAATAATAAAACAAACTACAGACAACTTGTTTCAATTCGATCTTGATAAATCATAAAATTACCTGTGAAAAGATACCCTTGCCCCCGTTGTCCCTCGTTTGAAAGGTCAGGGATTCAATGCCACCGCTCTCCGACGCATAGGTGTAAAAGCAAGCAAATTTTTGGGGTTGCAAAGCATTTTTGCCCAAATTTTCCCAAACTTGGCCAAAAAGTTGTCGTGCAAATTTCGCCGAACGTTTTTTGGTGTGACCTCAAAAAAATGGTCTTTACTGTGTTTCTGCAAATGTTGGGCGCCATTTTTGCCCAGATTTTCTGGGATTTTGCCTAGATATTTGGGAATTTTGTTCGGATTTTCAGAGATTTTACCAAAATTTTCAACAAATCAAAACTTTTGGGGTGTGCGCTTGCACCCCAGGCACCCTCGCCTCCTACACCAGTGCTCCGACGTCCCTGCTTGCCTCTATCAGCAGTCGCTGTCTCGCTACATTACCTGCCAAGATGTCTGAGATCAAGAGCCATATGCGACAAAACGCCCAACATCGGAACTTGAAGTGAACATTTGAAGATTTGTTGCCATGTTATTATTACACGATAAAGACCAACAGTAAAACAATCCGCTCGCAAGTTTGGCAACTTGCCCCTGTAGGCAGTAGCGTAGCCAGCCCAAACATTCAGAGGAGCCAAAAATTTCGTGGGGGCCAAAATGTTTGATTTTAGGCGAATAACACTATTTTGTTTGTGATACTACCTCTCAAAGCACAAATGACTATATGATCTAAAAATCTGGGGGTCAAATCCCCCTTGGGCCGCTTGGCTACGCATATGCCTGCAGGCAAAGCAGCGTGCATGAGTGAACTGCAAGCTCAGCGCTGCATGACACCAGAACAGTGAACCTGACTCTTGCGCAGCGTGAGTGTCGTACCGGCAAATAAACTGTTATTGCAAGAAATAAATCAATTAATCGGAATTAAGCTGCTGACGTCAAATTTCATAGAAAGTTATAGTTCCTAGTCCCAATTTCCAGAGAGGGGCAAATGCCCGTTTTGACCCTGGGGCAGATCCAGCCAATAAGGTTAGGTGGGCTATTTCAACAATATTTGTTAGTCAAGTCTCATTACGGGTTCACTACGTTAAGAGTGATGAAGTATACTTCACAACACTTCTGTGACAAAAAATGGATGACAAAATAGCCTTTTATTGCGAATGCCGTTTTCCGAATTGTAGCCTACACAATCATGGTAAATAAGCTTAATTCGTAGGTTTTAGGGGGAGCGATCGTCTCAATCGCCCCTCCTGGAATTGCCCCTGTTTTGACGTGCCTGCGAGCGCCCATAGCTTTGACGAGCTCAAAACTGTTTGCTTGAGTTCAATGTAAAAGCACACCCATAGCCGTAATAGTCATTCTTTTCGCATTTACATGTTCAGCAACAATGTTGACCTCGGCAAATAGCTGCAATAGCTCAGTGATAAAGTGTCCGCCTCTTGAAAGTTTGGGTGTTCGATCCACGACCACTGAGTGAATTGCCGTAGCGCTCCCTGGGCAAGAGCGTTCACCTCAACTGCCCCAGCAAGAAGCACAATTCAGGCTTCGGCCTGCCGCCAATTGCTGTCATCAAAATTGTAAAAAAAAGTGTTGACCTCAAAAATAATAACAGAAATTATAGAAAACCATTCTGAACTTTATGTGTGCGCGAATAGCTGCAATAAATTTGTTTCAAATTGATCTTGATAAATCATGAAATTACTTATGATACTGGTATGTAAGCAGTGGCGTAGCCAGCTCAAAAATTTGGAGGGGGGGCAAAATGCTTGATTTTAGGTGAATAACACTATTTTGTTTAGAAAAACGCCTCTCAAAGCACAAAATGACCATATTTTCTAAAAATTTGGGGGGCATGGCCCCTTTGGCCCCAGGGGAACCGAGCTGCCTTATGCAGTATTTTACAAAACATAATTCATATCGGACTGATTGTTTTTAAAGCAATGGATTTGTATATAATACTGGATTCGAGGTCTAATCCAATAGACAGTTCCCATTTCGAGAATAATTTCAAACGAATGAAAAATTGTCCAGCAAGCAGCAACTCGGGCTAACATGAATGAGCGTAGTACGCAGGGAACTAACTGGCGTTATCATCACGGTTACCAGGTAGTCATAAGCATAAAAGGCCAAACGACATCTTTAAAACGCACGAACTCCTTTCTAAAAGGCAATGTATAAATATTTTATACATAAAAAGAATAATGCTCACTCCATTGTTAACTTCTCGAACCTTTTCGTCTTTCTGAAGAGTAACCTGAAGCTGCAAACCTAAACTCATGAAACAACAATGCAAAAAATTTTGAATTCTCGTGCAGAGTTTTCAATAAAAATTTATCATTTTCTGTCCAGAAACAGCGTCTAGAAATCTGCCAGTGCCCAGAAATCTACTAAAATCATCATTAAATCTGTCAAATCGACATAAAAATCTAATTGGCCAAACAAAGCTAAAAAAACAAATTCCATTTGTTTTTTTTCAAAAATAAAAAAAGTCCAAAAAAGTTGAAGAAAAGCCAAAAATTAGAAATTTGGCCTCAAAAAAGCCAAACTGGCATCCCTTATCAGTGCTCTAAGACGTACGTTACTCAACAATGGAGAAGTTATCATGACAGCTTATCATTTATTTTTACGTAACTAACGTCACAGAGCAACAGCCAGAATGAAGCCTGAATGAAAGTAAATGGAATTTTCAGTAATGCAAGCGTCGAACGGTTTTATTCAGTCAGAATAAATCGTATGATGAGCCCGAGTGACGTTGTTGACTTGGGTCTCCCCTGTTACAGCTTATTTGTATTTCAGGTGGTTCACCGATACGTTTTCATAGTGGTGTAAGTTTTTCTAAAATAATGTAATTTAGACCTTCATATGGTGTATAGGTAATGACGTCATATTTCAATGTCTGTGACATCACAGTTGCCAATTTAAACCACAAAAATGTTGTAGGGTTTTATGACGTGCACTTGCACCCCCCCCACTTTGAAAAAGGTTCCACCACCCATGATTTCAGGTGTTGGCTTGTCGCAAATTGCCGTCACCAAAATTATGAAAAAACATTTCTAGTGACATCTCATGCTATTTTTAATGCTCATTTGGATATTTTCAGCAAGTGCCACAACCTGTAGCCTAGTCTTTGGGTGGGCTTATCAACACTAAATTTTGGGGATTGAAGTGAAGAATTTTGCAAAGGTAACGTTGCTCAGTTTCAATACAACTGCTGTTTTTCTGCATGATGTGCTGGTGTCGGAAAATGATGTTCTTGAAGCGGGATAGTGCAGTTGGTGTGTTTGCGTGGGCAACTCCCATGGGCAACGTGGGAGCTCCGATTGTAGGTTTGAACTGCAACTACAATGAATCAGAGCCAGCCGATGGCAGGCGCGTAGCCAGTGGGGCGCAATGGGAGCAATACCCCGCCCCAATTCCGAAACTTATACCAACAAAATTTAGTTAATTGAGCTTTTGGTGTATAAGCCAATGAACTATTTCAGTGCAAATCAACGAAGTTGCTAAAATGAGCCTATCCGACTTCAGCTTATTGTAGAACCTGATCAAAGCTCTATGGTTGGCCAATAATACAGTCCATAATTGTTCAAACGTTGTGTATAGTGTAAATGCTGGAGAAACCATGCCATGGCTGACTTTACCTGAGGTTTAAAGTCCGTTTGGAAGTTGGTGATCATGAAATACAAACTTGTATCTATGCGCTTGTAATCACTAAACGAAAGTAAAAGCAAGGAGTAACGCATTTCCCAGCTGTTTCTGGCCCACCAGCTTGCTATATCCCACCCGCTGCCATAGGCGTACGAGGCAGGGGAGGATTTGCTGCCCTCCGGCTTGAACATTTTCAAGAAAAACTCTGTTTTCAGAGCAAGCGCAAGTTGCTCAAAAATCCTGAATGACAAAAAATGTTTCAATACAGTGAAAAATTTCAGGGTAACTCTGTTTTTAAGGGCAAGCGCAAGTTGCTCAAAAATCCTGAATGTAAAAAGTATAATTAATACAGTGAAAATTTTCAGGGCAAACTCTGTTTTTCAGGGCAAGCGCAAGTTGCTCAAAAATCTTGGACAGTGAAGAAATTTTCAATATAGTGTATTCAGTGTATACAGATTTACAAGTGGTTTCAGGCCCCATTCAGATTAAACTAAAAAGTTAATTTCAGGGCAAGTTTGTTCCCCCCCCGCGATAAACTGCCTTCCTATACACATTTGCCCATTGCTGATGTAAACTTCATTTCAAGACCATTGCAAAAATTCCCCGCTGATAACGCTGGCATGGTATAATTATCCTTGTCAACAGCATCAGCAGTACCCTTAAATGAACATCACAGATTTGTATTTTTGTACAATTAACTAAATGCGTAAATATGGCGGTTATATATGTTTTTTACGTCTTGAAGCTCAAACTCTCGCTAAGAAACGATCCACTTTCAGTCTTTTTTATTACGTAATTTGGCCACAGACACTGTTTACCAACAATTGCATTTATTCTAGATATTTACTGGTGATGATTAAACATGCATTGTGACTGTTTAATCACAATTATGTGAAGCCTTAAGGTTTTCATTAATGATTTCACATCACCTTGCCGGCGAGTTAAAAAACAGTTTTGTCAAGTAATCAGAGACCGTCCTGTACAAAGTTTGAAAGTGTTTCAACTTTCATCTAATGTTACTTGCCAACATATCCTAATGAAAATTTGAAATCATCCAGCTGCTACGGAAGAGTCAGCACCAAAATATATCGTAATTAGGAACATGGAAGTCTGATAATTTTTACCAGGGGAGAGGCGGATTTTTAGCGGATTTTTCCAGAAGTAGTCATAAAGGTCTTTCTAAGGGGGGAGCCAAAAGTGGTGAAATTTCATTTTTCCTTCTCAAAACTAAGAAAACGACCTTTTTTTCTAAAAATGTAATAAAAAAATGTCAAATTTCTAAATCCAGGAAGGCAAGGCCGCCCTGTCCCACCTTCCAACACAAATGAGTAGGAAGATGTTTTCATTTTGTAAGTGCTGAGGGAATTCGCACTGCCATTACATACTAATAGCTTGCAATGTGTTTTCTCGACAAAGCCCATGTGACTAAAATGAAATAAAATTGAATGAATTTTTTTCCCGGTCGGTTGGATTTTGGCATTTTTACATCAGTGGATTTAAAAAAGACTTCAACCGCTTACGATAGCATGGCTAGGTCAGCGGATCCCAAACTTTTTGAGCGCCACCCACATCTGAGTTTGAAGGCCTCGCGACCCAAACCTCAAAAAAAGTATGAAAAAACAACGATTGTAAGGATGATTTTTGGTAACAAGTTGCTAAGTTCATTTTTAATGTTAGCCATACCTTTTTCTCTATTGCCTATGCTACAGACGGACACAGACAAGCTGACATAACGTTGAAAATACACAGCTCCAGTTTTGCTCGACTCTGCGCGACCTACTTTTTTACCCTTCTCCACCTTTGTTTGGGTTTCGATCCATACCTTGGGAACCACATGGGCTAGATCAACTAAACAACCATTGTGTTAAGATGAGGCGGCAAGTATCAAGTGTCCAGCTGCAAAACTTTACAAATTTTTGTTCCTTTCGTGTGTATCTTATGCTCATGAATTTAGTTCATAAATTGAAATGTGAAACAAATGTAAGTCTTTTATCCACGTAATCCCATATCTAACTTTCGCTGTGGCGATGTTTTGGGGCCCCTTTCTGAGAGCTTGCCCCGAAATTTTAATATCCAACCCTGTGCAAGTTATCCCAGTATCTGTAAGTGATGCGTGTCAATTCCCTCAACACTTAAAAAATAGAAAGTATCTTGCTACTTACGTTAGATTTTGTTGCTGATTCTTCTCGTTGCAGTTAAATTATTTCAAATTATTTACTGTAGGATATGGTGGCAATCAACATCAGATGAAAGTTTAAACACTGAGCTTATGAACAGCAGATCGGAGTCTGATATCTTGAAAAGACTGATTTTTTACTCGTCGGCAAGGTGAAGGAAAATCATTGGTGAAAATGTTAAGGCTCCACATAATTGTGATTGGACCGTCACAATACATGTCATCACAAATAAACATCTAAATTTAATGCTATTTTTGCTTAACAGTGACTACGGCGCAATGAAGAAGACTTTGAAACTGAATCGTTTTTTAGCCAAAATTTGAGCCTCAAGACATATAAAATTTATCTCAAGGCCATAGTCACGCATGTAGTTTTAAAACTGTGAAAAACAAAGATCGGCGATATTGTTTCAAGGTTACGCTGAATCTGGAAACAAGGATAGGTTATGTATTTGCAACACCCACGGTTATCAGAGAGGAATTTGCGATGGTCTTGAAATGAAGCTTATATAGCCATCAGGTGGGATACAGGGCAGTTTCGTTAATTTGCAGTGAAGTATTTCTTTGGTTTCTACTTCAAATATTTTATTAACTTGAAAACTTTGGAATCGGGGGTGTCATTGCCCCGTTTCCCCCCTTGCTACGCGCCTGGTGGCAACCGCATTCGGATTGCGGCTATAGACCAGCGCAGGAATTCCTGATTGAGCGAAGTTCAAGTGCACACCGATTCGGTATTCCAAATTAACCAACACAATTTTCAACAATCGTGACAATTCAGTTTACATAGGAAATCCGTACACTGTGTCTACAGATAATCCAGTTATAATGTTCATTTTCCTCATTTGTTCCCTGGTTTTATGCTGAGCAAACGTTTCCAACAGTAATGAAACTATGAAATTTGCACTACTACAATGCTTTTTATTACAAAATGTTGGAGGAATAAAAGATATTATGTCCCCCCTGTCCAAATGTTACATGTCACCCCGTCCCCCCATAAACTCGCTACCTGCCCAGAGGTGCCGCGAGCTAACATGTTTTTTAATATATCATTGAAACGAATTTTCAAAATGTCGCCAAACCTTAAACCAAATTGCTATGGGTTCGCCACTAGTGCCGCAAATCATATTTTTCTTTTTTAGGGTGACGCAAGCCCAAAAGGGTTGGGAATCACTGCAATAAGGCCTGATGTTACACTGAACCTGATGACTGCTAGCACTCACTCGCCACGGCAGGTTGTACAGTGCCCTGCAAACACAGTTATAAGCCACACGCAATCTGTGGATGTATGCCTTCCTGAAATCACACCATAACTGTGATGCATATATTTACGTATAGAAGGAACGAAAAAGTACATTTTTCACTGCGCTCGAAAAATCGGGAAAAAGAAGCTTTTGATATCGCAGTTTTCTCTGAACATCTTTGTCATCTGAAAGTTCAATATCTAGTACAATCCCCAAATATTTGTGGTGGGAAACACATTTTACTCTTTGTACACCCCGTTCCAGCAACGGGATGTTCGTGCTTTTTGCCTTCTTAGTCTTAAACGTCATACAAACAGTTTTGTTGCAGTTGAAAATAATTTCATGCAATTTTGCATAACCCCGACACATCTAGTACACTTTGCAATCCACGTACACTTGGTCACCGCTTGGAAATATCCACTGCTGCCCCCCCCCTGGAAAAAATCCTACTGACGCCCACGATTTTCTTTGCAACATTGAATCACCATTTGATAAATGTTAGTCACGGGTTACTCAGGTTAAATAGCCGTTGTTACATACGTTAAACGGTTCCAGACCTCGCATTTCACTGTTTTTTGTTCAGTAATTGTGTAATTTAACAATCACACGTTCAGTAAATTTGAGGAAATTAAGTTCTGCAACAGGTGACACACAGCTATAGTAAGAAAACACCGGGTAGTGCGTGACCAGAAACAGATCCAGACTCACTGGACAAAGCAACGAAAATATCAACAATGAAATTTGCTAATGTTGCACATTTTTGACGCAAAGTACGCGCTGATATAATGACTCACTAAATGTTTGCTAAAATGTCATCAACAGCGCTTATAGAATAGGTAAACATTGAGGGTATCTTTTTATTATATTCTCCAAAAGTTTGCTACAGAGGAGAGCAACATTACATAACTGAAAAGTTTTATATATGAATAGCAAAATATTTGTACGTATGCGTGGGAAACGCGGGCATAAATTGAAATGGGGAAACCCAGACCAAGGGCTCTTCTACTGATGAAGCGTCTGGTGGTAAGTAAGCTGTAGAAACTCATATTCTTAGTATCGCAATAAGTGCGCAATTTTTTACGTTTCGCCAATTTAGCTGGCAATTAAAATACTTTAATTTCACCAAATAGCAATATTTTTACCAGGGTAATGTTTGAAAAACTACGAAAAAGCTAAGCAGAAAAAGAAGCATATGCGAATGAGCCAGTCTGGTTTTTCCTGAAGTAGTAGTCATTATTTCTTTCGCTTTGTTACTGGCTACTGTAGTGGGCATAGTAGTTTGAACGGAGTCGAAAGGAACTGATGAAGAAACCTTTTCTGTAGACATTCCCGTTTTGAATGGTGTTGTTGAAGCTGGAACGAGGGACTCCGAAACTGTTGAGCTAGGAAGTGAAGCCAACAAAGTCATGCTTTCATTTTGAGTTAAAATTGCAAGAAATTACGGTGATAAAGAGTTGAGAGTGAATAAGACGATGTTGGAAAATACCTGCTATTGCTCCACTGGGGGGTTGCGGTTGCTTGGCTTGAGCTTTGAACTGCTACCTTCAAAGGGTAAAACGCATTGACATCTTTGAATGGAAGACTGTTGCAGTTGTCACTTGGACAACAGCGAGCTTCACATGATCTGCAAAGAAAACAGTTTTGGAAAAACCTTGCTGAACTTTTCTATTAAGCACGCTTACGCATGGACGTTCAAACTTGGAAAATAAATGCTTATACTGTCACGCTTCAGCAGTGGTTACAAATTCTCTACATTGCAACCTCAAAATATTGGAACGCCATCACGTTAGGAATACGAACTGTGTCTGAGAAGTGTCTGTGGTCTTGCAGCTAGTTTAGCAAAGCTAAGAACTAAACGGAACGAAGCAAACGACAAAATCAACATGGATATTTTAAGTCAACAAGTAAAATTCTGGGTTTGCTGTGAGCTTTCGAGGAATCAGCCTAGTGGGCCCTGCTTTCTTCCTTTTCCGATGATTCAAACTTGCACATATCTGTATTTAAGTAACTATTATCCACGAAGTTGACGCACGCGAATCAATCGAGCAAATTGTTTTCATAGGAAATCGATATCAACGCATCCTCAGTCCTAAAATCTTATTCAATAAGATTTTGGATATTTACAATAGGTCAGTCTTATTCGGAGAGGCAATAAGATTGGGGCAACTCAAGCAAAGAAAAGAATATTACCTCGCCAGCAGCCTAAACTGACTTAAATAAAAAGCGATCCGTTCAAGCTTTCCTTTGGAAATGACAAATACATGATAGCAATTGCGTCATAATGGAAGAAACACTGCGTCCAGATTGTCCAATTGCTGTGGGTATTTTGTAGGCAATCTTTGTCTTCGCGCTTAAGCGTTTTACTTGCATAAGGTTAGTAGGTAGAAAATGATGTAGCCCAAACTTGTGGGTCATATTTCCTGTCATATTTTGGGGTCAAGCAAGTGAGATGGACGCCACGGACCACTCGTGACACTCCCAAAGGGGCACAAAAGCGAGTATAACGAAACTGAACTGAACAAAATGAAAAAAGAAAAAACATAACTATGTATTTTCACACAAGGAGGAAATATTTTAATAAGTTCAACATTATCCGAAAGTTTCTACAGTTAACGTGCATCAAGTTATGTGCAGTGCGATTGTCACAAGCATTCGAACGCCACTGAATTTTCGGTGCGTTTAAAGATACTTTCTTGACGAAGTCACACAATTGACCTACAAAATCATCTGAAATCCATGCGCACGTTCAGATGGGATTTCCTTTTTGATAAATTTTTGCAATCGTGGAAATGCATACTACTGATAAAAATAAATGTTACATCAATCTGTACGCGGTGTCACCAACGGCACCCGCCACTGTCTCATCCGCGGCGAGGAGCATTTTTGCAATGTTTTCACATGAAGCTTCTTTGCAAGAGGAACCGTTCACGCAAAGTCCAGCGCTTACATCCACTACAAAAAGTAAAAAACGAAATTAGTGAACATCGAACAGCAAATGTGGCCAAAAAACGATTCTGAATATGAAAATTCGCTTTCGTGACTTTATCACAGTTTATACGACGACAAAAGATAAAAATTTCTTCATTTTAAGAAATCGGTGGTGGTCCTTACCACAGATTGCGCTTACGATCATAGACAAGGCGACGGATGTATAATGCAAGCATTTGCCTGTGGGCAAGAGCATTTTGCTGTCAAAGTTTGTCAAGGAACTCACAGATAGTTTTTACCCACTTGTCGTGTAACTGTTTCTCGAGGCATCTCTAACGAGGTTACTGAAATCTTCAATTTGTTGTCCTTCCTTAAAAACCTGTTGCTGCTTTCTTTAAAAATAGCATTTCTACTCAAGGTATTGCAGCAGTAAAAGTTTCAGATGAAACATTTCATTTCACATGGTCTGAAAAGATCACGTGATCTGCATTTCATTTCTCGCATCCACCCAAAGGAGGCCTGCACAACATACGGCCCGCGAAGGCTTTTCTTGCGCCCCGCGAGAGCTTTCTCAATTGTAGAAAGTGTTGCAAAAGTTCGATCTCGAATAAATAATTGTCGTTCCAGAATTTCTTCCATACTACAACGAAATCTCTACATCGAAATGAAATAGACTTTTGCGGCCCGCGGCAAATTTATGTTGATTTGGCCCTTCGAGCTTTCTGAATTGTGCAGGCCTGACCCAAAGCCAAGGTCAAAGGCAAAAAGCTTCGATATTACATTCAAAATCTAGTGAAAAGTTCAGGTTTTCTGCGCTACTATATTTGTCACTCATTAATATACTGTACTCGTACTCATGAAATTTTAACACTTTTTCTCACGCCTGCTCGTGCTGCATGTTTTTGGTGTTCAATTGTTTTTTGCTTTTGTTAACTGAACATTGAGATAGTTACAAAATTATAAAGAGACTCTCAGTCACATTTTTATGTCCGGGATACTGAGATTCGAAGAACTGATTTGATGGCAAATCAAGGAAGCTTTGCCTACTCCGCCTGATTAGCATTCCTTTGGTCAAGCATTTCTATAAGTTGGCGCTTAGTAAATCTTTGCTTGTGACGGGTTGGTTCAAAATAAAAAATTAGACCCACTTCTAATCACCTACTTCTGCTAAACTGTTGTTTAAATTACTGGTTCAATAGGCTTCTTCAGCAGTCCAGCATTTAATGTTGTAGGCGAGGTTTACAATCAAAGACAGTTACACTGATCTGCCAGTTGCTTGGGAAACATGTGTGGACGGGTGGTCATGAATATAATAGTGTAATTGCGTAAAAGGTTCTTTGCTTTAAACAACTCTAAAGTTAAGTTGCACTTTCGAAGTAGAATCACCTAAAGAATCTATAAAACCTTCAGAACAGTATTTTTTCCCATTCCACAAAATACTCAAATCGTTTAATTGTTGTACCATGTGACGCATGCAGTGAAAGGCACATAATAGCAAATTTGTATTATTGGAGATAACCTCGCAATTACCAGCACACATTCTCAAGGTTCAGATGGTGTGGAGCTCTTCAGAATTCAAACATGTCCGCAACTTGTTGTGCCCTAACTTTGTGCACTTACAAGCGAATTTTTGGAAAACGCCCACAACTCCTTGAGCACGCATGCAGTACTCGTCATTTCCTGTGCAATTACTATCACTCCACTTTCGGCGATTGAGCCACGATGCTTGAGCCGTGTATCCACGTTTGCAACTCAAACCTTCCATATCCGGCAGGTAACTGAGAGTGAGTAGCAGACAAAACACTGTTAAGGACACCATCTTGAATTTATTGCGTATGTAACCTTCTGTGTGTTGATCGAAGCCGATTATGATAATTACAAAGGCAATTAAGAACCACAACACGTTTGCGCTAAAAAGGAAAAAACCGTAAAAAAAACTGAAAATCATATCAATTATGAATATACGATTTATGTCCTATAAAGAATGGAAGTTTATGTTCTATGAATATAGAATATATAATATAGGATTTATGAGAAAATAATTCATTTAATATAGGATAATATAGGATTTATGAGAAAATAGATTCTATTTGAATAAGAGCTGATGATGTCTACATTGTAGGCGAAATATATACTCTGTAAGATCTTAAAGTGTCTGATTCTTTGCTGAGAAAGGATTTCTTTCCATAGACATTTATGAGAAAAATCAGAGACTGTTTGACATGCAAGGTAGCAGAAGCAGCAAATTCGCTTCTGAAATATTGACTTCTATCAGGTGAGGGATATGTGGTGGTGTAGAAGATAAGTTTATAGATTTTCTGAGAATTGTTTTCCCTGTTTGTATCACATCAATTTACTGTATTTTTAGCTCGCTGTTACTGAAAAGCTTTCCAAAAATTTGTTGTAATAACTCTGAAAAAGATGGACATGTAGACATAAAGTTATAATACTGTAGTGCAGTTAAAAAAATAAAAAGAATACTACCAGCTTAACGTTAAATGGTTAAACTTCTTCACTCAAAACCTAGTTTAAACCAGGGCTACGGAGTTCTTGTAAAAATGAAATGGCTCCGGCTCCGAAGCTCTCTGTTTTCGTAAGCATGGCTCCGGCTCCGGCTTAGGAGCTGTGTTTTTTTATAACGTGGCTCCGGCTGTGCTTTGTTAATACACTTCAACAATTTCGGTATTCCTAGTGTCCTTCTTGTAGCAAGTGAGCGTGTTGTTCCAATATATTTTGAATTAATCTTAAACACTGCTACCACTACTAGGCCTGCGTTGTCGAAGTCGGAAGGAGTTTGGTCTTGAGTAATCGGAGTCGGTAAAAAATTTTTTTTTAAACCTGACTTCGGGCTGATCTTCTGCTCGCCGATTGTGACCAGTGTTGCCATTCTGTTATGAAAAAAAGCCCAGAAGTTACCTTGGAAAAAACCCAGAAAATGATAAAAAAACGCCAGACATAAAAATGTTTTTAAAAAGTCAAAGTGAAACTTGAAATATACGCTACAGGCACTGTCACATAAAAAAATTAAAGTATTATGCATTATTTGCATCAAGTTTTCAACAAGTTCAAGGCTAATTTGAACATACTGACAATTTGCAAGCAGGTTACCAGCAAATCAAGTGCATGCAGTAACATAAAAAGTTAGATCTTTTTCAAGACACATTGGATATTTCTTTTACCTTTACTTAAATCAGTGGTACCCAGCGTGGGCGAAATCGCCGCCAGGGAGCGTTTTTATGCGTTATGGAGGCGATTTTATGATTTACCAGATTTGGGGGACGATTTCAGTTTCCAGGGGGGCGATTTCTGCAGGTTAGAATATACTAAAATCAGGAATTGATTCCAAATATGAAAATTATATTTGCAACTTTCGAACCAAATTAATTGATGCACATCGACTCCATAGTTCATTACAAAAATTATAAATCACGAGATATAGGAATGGTGATGTAACAATCAATCTAACATTGTCCTGTGTAACGCTTCACTGCACTAAGTATCCAAGGCCACGGACGGTGTTACTGGTTGGGGCCAAGCACTGCTGTTCTGACAAATTTTCAGGTATATTGTTAAGCCTAATGTTCAATTCAAGATAAAATAGTGGGGAAACTGTTGCAATAGTAGTTTGGTAGTTTGCTGACCCAGTCATTGCAGGAGCAGCGTCAAATAAGAGAAATCAAGCTATGACATTTGCAAACCTTAGACAAATCAACACGCGCGGAATTTTGGACGTTTCTCGTATACAGCAGTATGCATTAGTGCGTTTTATTATATTTTTGTTGGTTGAAAGCGACCAATAGCCTACTGATATTAGCTATGGAAAAATACCTAATCGGCCGAACTCAATTTATTAGAGGAAAAACTTCAGTTTCTTTAAATATACTAAAAATGGTCCAACAACCATAACACTGCTACCACCGAATCATCACATCGGCTTTCGCTGCGATTAAGAAAATTAGTCAAAACTTGTGAAACACAAGTTTTGATTAACTTTAGCCCAGATATTTTTCGCTGGGAATTGTTACCAATACCTCCAACTTTATGTGTTATTATTAGCAAAACTGCCTTGAAACAGGACTTCATATAGTCTTCGTTAGAGCATTGCCAAAACATTGGTTCGTAGGCAAAACACGTGATAGTCCGTTATCATGCGTTTTACAAACTTTGGTTCGTAATCGCAACTTTAGTAAAACAGTGGAACCTTGTGTCTTCTATTGAAAAAATACGGGTAAAATGACTGTTGCGACACAATTTACGTAGCAGTTAATGGCTAGCAAAATTAATTACGGTTATTCGTAAGTTGTAAAACGTGCTTATCATGTTTTTCAGTCAGTTTGAGTGTTTTACTGTGCTTACGGATATAGCTGCTTTGTGTTCATCCTGACTAATGACAGAGTATACCAGTACAGTAGACTAGGAAAGGGAAAACATAGACTAGCGAGTAAGTCCAACCACCCACATGTTGGCTGCACTAAGAATTTCAAAAAGTCTTTTTCGCCACCTTGAATTTGAGGCATGCTAAGAAGTCTTTCTGTGGTGGAGATAAAGCCGAAAGTTGGATTGCGTAGAAAGTGACTGGGTGAAGTGCCTTTTTGCCTGTTAACTAACATAAGCGAGTGCGATTCCACATTCAGGGACTTATCATTGACTTCCAAAGCGATGATGAAGCCTGTGCCATATTTTATTAACACGGATAGTCAGACTTGGATCAAGAGCAGTAAGCGTTTTTCGGAAGTTTGCTTTATTACTACTGGTGTTACACACGACGTAAGTTGCTGAGCAAGGTTTCAACCAAGTACTGCACAGTCAAGGGCGTAACGAGGGGGTCACACAATTTCCCGGGTCCCAAATCACTATGGGGCGCCAAATCACTGCGAGGGCGCCGAAAAATCCCAACAATGTCACCAGAACTTCTTTCAATACAGCACATTTGCTTCCGAAAGACCTCAGGTTCTGACATGGGGCGCCAAACTTTCTTCTTGCCCCGGGCACCAACTAACCTCGTTACGCCCCTGTGCACAGTGCACATGCGTAATAAATATCGCTATCGTCTTGGCATCAACAAGACCGGTAGAAACGCTATATACCACTAAAGCTGACAAACTTGCAACATGCCTGCCTAAAAAAACTTAAATAAAAAGCCAAGGGCAGGTCGCAGTCGTTGGAACAAACTGTTTTGGAAATGAATAACATTTTTTTCTACAAATGCAATTGCATTCGCTTTGTATGTTCGTTTATTTGTGTCAAGTAGATTGCCCTTTTATTTCATTAGTATTGAAATGTTTTCAAATTAAAATAATCTTTTAGCCAACACTGAAATCATAGGTGGGAGAGCGATTTTTAAGCAAAGTTCCTGTAGGGGGCGATTGAACAAAAAGGTTGAAGACCACTGACTTAAATGCACAAATTGAAACATGTACATAATACATTCAAGATTTTACAGTTTTTTTACCCTAATCATTGCAATACTTGACTACTAATTTAACATTGAAAATTTTACATTCATACCTATGCCAACGCGCCTGTAAAACAATGAACAGATTATCAACCACAGCATCTTCAAAACCAAAAAAAGCACTCCAAAATCATCCACAATAAGCAGCCCTTGACATATCAGCGATAGATTGGAGTGCTGACCTATGCCAAGTCAGTGCTTGATCTGTAAAACATTAGATTTTAAACGATTTGGTAAAGCCTAGCCCAACTCAACTGTTCTGGCTACTGCACTGACTCTGCACATTACGCCTATGAAACTACTGTGTTCTTGAATGGAAAATACAGTAATACAACATACATTTCTAAAATTTGACCAGAGTCAAAGAAACCCCAGATTTTCAATAAAAACCCAGAACCCCAGATGAAACAGGAAAACTCCAAATCTAGTGAAAAATCCCAGCAGTGGCAACACTGATTGTGACTGTTTGTGCCACAAAAAAGTGTGTAAGCGTCACACTTTGCGTTTTTGCACACGGACTTAGTCTCGCAAAATGCGCAAACATGCACGGCGCTGATGTTGACTGACTTGGCCACACCACACTCGGCAGCAATTCCACAGTCTGGTGTGACAAGAACAAGTCCCAACTTGAAACAAAAACGCATTATGAAATTAATCCCTGGTAGAACAGACCCTCGGGTTTCGCCGCGGCTACCTATTTCCATCAAACAAAGCAGCATGAGCGAACCATGGCAACCGTCAGTGCGCAGAAAAGGTCCGGAGCCGGAGCTGCTGAATTAACCACCAGCTCCGGCTTCGGCTCCGGCTAAATTTTAAAAACAACTCCGGATCCGGCTCTAGCTCTAGCTAAATCTTAAGGCTCCGGCTCCACCGAAAATGGCCGGCTCCGGGCTCAGGCTCCGGCTCTGGCTCCGTAGCCCTGGTTTAAAAGCAAATATATTTGGCTCCTGCTTAAATTTATTCAAGCAGATAAATCAACACGAAGAATTACAACACTCTGAGGAAAGACGCATGAAATTGTTTGAAAAGCTGCGAAGTACTTGCCCGTCAACTACATATATTTGAATGCATCGTATTTAATAAGTGGCTTAGGGCGACGGCTATAGGCTAACCAGTTTGCAGTGTTGTCGGCGAAGACCGAGAATACGATTGAAACAGCTGTTGATGACAAAATCACTGTTGTCTGAGGCAGTCCGGTCGCCACGGGGGGCTTTGGTGAGCTTAGCCCCCCAACATGAAACATTATAAATCAGTGGAATTTTTGTCAAATTGGAATGTCACACCCTCCTGCACAAACATAAAGCCCCTCCCCGAACAAATGTAAAGCCCCCTATTGACGACTTTCTGGCAACGGTTCTGGTCTAAGATATGGCAATAGTGTTGAAATTATGGCCCGCAGATGGCTCGAATTAGCCTGCATGAGTACAATCATCAGAAAAATCCGATTGAAAATGCTACTATAGTCTTGAAATTTGAGACAGTTATTTGACCTTACACAGGTATAGACACATTTAGCTGTTTTAACTTTTTCAACTGATTTAGACTAATTTCAGGGTGCTGATTTCGTATCTGATGCCAGTTTTGTCTATCGCATCACAGTTTCGTGGAACAACATTCCATTGGTTTTCCGAAATTGTATGGCTAAGAGTAAAGTGGATGCTTTAAAATAGATCCGATGCTTATTCTGATTTGATTCCTTTATCACTGTGTGGTTACAGTTTGAGTATAAATGGGCAGATAAAATGTCACACTAGAGAAATTAAAACACATTCAAGTTACAGTACATCAAGTGACATAGGAGGCGGAGGTGCAAGCCCTCCACAAAAATTTTGATTTGTCGAAAATTCGAGCAAAATTGCTGACAATTTGGGCAATATGGGACCCAACGTTGTTTGATTTCAAAAAATGGCACCCAACATTTCCAGAAAAACACATGAAGACTTTTTTGGGGTCTTACCAAAAATGGTCTTCATGATCTCTGACATTTGTGCAGAAATTTTGTAGGCAAAGTCCCACAAAACGTTACAGGCAAGTTTGGAAAATTCGGGCAAATATCCTTCGCACCCCAAAAATTTGCTTGCTCTTAACCTATGTACATCTACAGATTTTCAAACCAAAATTGGATGGCGTGCAGACACAAAAGAAACAGAAAGCCATTTTGAGTAGTTAAATCAAGATTTACCACAAGAACTTAGAAATTTGTATTTCAGTGATTTGCTCTCATGTGATTTACTGGGCAGTCTCATTTTAGGCTCCAGAAATAGTCAGCAATCATGTGCGTGGCCTTCCATAATTTAAGTCCTGGTGAAAATGCTCACCTTGCACTTCATTGATCACCCATGTTATCTGGATATTTGTCAGAATGAGATTCCAAATAATGCAGCTTGATGCTCATATTGCATCCCAATATGTGGCAACTTACCAACAACTCATTGACCAAATCTTGGCAGTTAGATGATTTAGTTTACAAAAAAATTGTGTACAACAGATGAAAAGCATTTGCAGAACCATCTTTACGATGTCATGTTCCTCTTCAAGCTTCACTGCATGTCCGATAGATACTGATCCATATTTATTGCCATATAACTATGGATCCATGCCTATTGGACATTCAGTTAAGACTTCATTTCCAACCATCTATGTAGAGTCTCCATCCTTCATCTTTTTATTGTGTCAAACCCGTGGCTTCTAAGAGGGATTTCAGATCATGGAAATATACCAGACCATCACTGGAAGTGAAAAACTGAAAAAATTCTTGCTTTCTGTTTCGATAAAATGTGGTATTGGTTCCTGCATGAAGCAGGTGCTTTTCATGCAATCTTGATGCCAGCAGCTCAGATGATTGTTTGGGTAGATTCAAATCACGAATTAAGCCTGGTCAAATAAAGAGGGAGGCGATAACCAACAACTTTACTAAAACTATCGACAGACATGTTATCATCTGTTGAAGTTGAAGAATATCTGAGTGTATCATCTTCAAAATAGGGAAGGTTGTTGAATACAGGCTTGGGTGCATCCACAACATGCGAACAGGCCTTTCAAAGCTGAATTGAAGTTTGGATATTGGAGTAGAATGTTGATTTTTCTTATTGAAGCCTTTCACATTTACCATGCAGAAGTAACAATCTGCAATATGGTCTATTAGTTCCCTCCAGATCACTGGAATGCCAAAAGGAAGGTGCTAATCTTTTCCATGGGACCATGATCTCAAAGTTTCAACACAGTTTGTACAGACTTTATCTGGAACGCATGCTTTATCTTGATCCCTAAGCTTGATTTTAAAATCATCAAAATAGGTTCTTTGTACAAAGTCGTTGATGGACTGTCTTTGTGCTGTTAGTGTAAAACTTCTACAAATGTAGCAAAATACATCAGGATTGTTGGAGTATTTTCTTCTCATTGAAGTCATTTAATCTAAGTGACGATACAGGTTATGTCATTGTTAATTAAGAGGAACAACTAGTTAACACTCAGCAGCACAGTGTCTGGCGCGTCGCGTCACGTTGATTGCAACGATTGTCTACAGCGCACGTCCACCACGTACAATTAGACATTCTGGAAAGTCGCTTGGCTATCTGCGCAAAGAACTGCGCGACGTTCAGGAACGAGGTGTAGCAATATGCATAAAAAACTGCACGTTCTGAAACGTGGCATGGCGTTAAGAGTTGTTAAAAATATTTTCATTGCTGTGACAATCATTTAACGGGAGTAACAATAGTATTTGGATAGCATTTTTGCCAATTTTGAACAAAAATTATATTGTTGCAAAAACTCTTCACGTGTTAGAGAGAAACTGAGTTCATTTTTTAATTCAACACCCTCGAAACATTCAAACTCAGTTCACAGACCTGAAACAACTCAAAAAAGTTTTTTTTGGTATACCAGTGTTATGTAATGTGCAATTAATTGACTTCTTCCAAATTACATGGACATTATAGCAAAAACGAGAAATTTAAGCATTCGTCTGGGCCAACGGTATTAACTCACACTGGGATATTTTGATAAAACGTGCTGTGAAACTTACAAAAAGATGAAATATTCCAGATTTGCAAATGTTACTCCATAGGTAGAGATTGATTATTTTTACAAACCATTCAATGAGGTGACCATAATTTTGTTGTTGCAAAACCTGGACGCTTCACAAGGTAGTCTGTAATAGTCTCAAATAACATTCATGTCAGTTTAAGTTATCTCGATGAATACAAAGTAAAAACCTGAGGCAAGCAATAACATTATTTTTTTGTAATTTTGTCTGACATCCGAAAAAATAGTGATTTTTTATAAGGTAAAGTGCCAGAAAAAATGCAATCGAGTTTCCGAAATGGAAATTTTCACGACTCTTTTCTATTTCTTGCAACAGGCTTTACTCATTTCACTCCGCAAGTGTGAGAACCCTGACCTTTCCCTTTTGACTGCAGCTTGTTTAATTAATAGGAGCAAGAAAGAAACTGTCCGAGATGAGAACAAAAAATCAGGACCAATGGTCATTCTGCCAATTAACAATGATCGTTTTCATAATTGTCAAATGGGTTGCGATGTGAAAAAAGATCATTTCACAGCGGATTCACATTCTGCAATACAGTAAGAAACTTTGTTTCACCTTTCCATGAAAGCAAAGGCACCACGATATTTCAATATGTAGTAGGTATTAAGATGTTATGAGTAAGTTATTTTATTCTATATCAAAAGAGCAATAACATTTAATTAAAAAACGATCACAAAACTAGGCGTTCCAAACCAAATTTCACGAAGAATCACGTCAAGGTTGCAGTCAAAAGGCAATTTGTAACTGTTGTTACTGTTAAGACAGCATATATGCGCATAAATTATAAAGTAAAGCAGATCAAACACTTATGAGCTGATGCGAACTTGTGCTACAGGTGTACCATTTTACAAAACAAATGGATGTACACAGCCTTGCAGATGACGAATCATAACCAAATGCCCTGTCGGTGCCCTCTGTAAAGCTGTATAAACTTATTTCAGTGCACTCTGTAAGTTCTTTGCGAGCCACAATGAAATGATGTGACAGACCACGTTTGGCCCGCGAGCCTTGTGTTTGACGCATGTGCCTAGATGAAGCTATTTTTTTGTTTAGAAAGTTCTTCTGACAAGTATTGCTGACAGTCTTATATGTGCAAATGTCAAGATATTTCAATGATAAAAAAGTTATGTCCTGTTCATGAATATTTTCTAATTAAAAAGTTTCTAGCTTGCTAAACACGAATTTTCGTGGACAGCTCTTCTTGACTACCATTCATCTAGTAAAACTTGTCTGTTCTTGTAATCCATTCTCCCAAATGTTCTTTTTACCTTACTATTATGCTGCAAACACATATGTCTGCCTATAAAGAGTAAATCAAAGAACATAATATATAGTAAAACAAACAGATATACACGTTGTTATTTGTGGGAATTGTAATTACATCTGGATCAATATGCAGATTGTACAACGACAGAATAAAGATATTCCGTGCTCTGTGGGCAAGCTTTACTGAAATGTCACATTTTGAGGCAGCAATAAAAAAGAATTCATTTGTGGCAATCACGCCATGTTATCTCTGCACGAAGTAATTAATCATTAGCTTGGTGTCTGTGCCAATCTCTGTAAAAGGTTACTGGTCATGGTATGAAAATAACAGGAAAACCCCTATATGCTGGATTTACAAGGGCTTTTTCACCAACTCATGAAAACAACCCGATGAGTGGAGTTCGATGCTCTTGCCTCGAAAAGCAGCCAATTACAGTATGTCTGAAACACCACGCAACACAAACGAATGACACATTGACGAAGTGAACCTAAGTTTGCGCTTTTGATTTATCTTCATAAAAAACAGTACGGAAAACCAGCAACCCTTACTTTTTATATCTACACTGCGTTGCTGTCTCTGTAACATAATTAGGTGTGTAGATATTTCACTAATTCAATAACTCATGTAATTGCAGAAAAACTGAAATGCTTACATTCAGAATAAAAAGTTTGTAGATTGCCTTTCGTTAGATTGAGCCGCTTCGATATTGGAAAACCGTTTGGGAAAAAGGCCCATGGCTTTCCAATTGCATAACAAGGTGCAGTTTACCTGATAACCGACCGATTGAGTTGTTTTCAGTGTTTGAATTCCCTGCACCGAAACAGAAAATTTCCATCGTGATATTCCTCAACTTGCTGTTAAATCATTTCTCATTATAACAAAAGATGGCATCGGCTTGTTTTTTACGTGAATGCGTATTACTCGTTTGGCACCACTGCAATTTGCTGATGATTGCACGTTGATTAAGTTAAGCAGTAAAAAGTTGCACAAATAAAAGAAATTTTGTTGTTTTTACGTAGTAACACTTTTGCGGTGTTGCAAAATGCAAAGGAAACTAAATGGTGGCAGCGATTATTTCACTTTACATCGATTGTTTTTGCTGTAATTCGTCATTTGCTGTCTGTCTCTCGCTTTTTCGGTAAATGGGGTCTTTAGCAGAGCTTTGATGAAAGTTGGTGATATTATCTTTGGCAATTCACAGGCTATGTGAGTGGAAACACGAGCCATGCGATGACAGGAGTATGGGTAAATGAAAGAGCGATAGAAACGTAAACTGGAAACATGAATATTCATGAAAGAAAATAATGCGCACAATGCAAGTAGTTGTCACTGTATTTTCCTCATCCTAGAAGGCGCAACGATTTTTCTGATCACGTGCCATACTGAAATGCTAGTGAGTTCAAAGTCGACTGTTTTCCACTTACTGGATGTATCATTTCTTCGAAAATTTCTGTTAGAGGTATTAACTGTGGAGACCCGAATTATTTTCCAACATCATTCATCTCTAGATATAGGCATTGATCTACACAAAGATAAGAAACAGAGCAAAGAATTACACACAAACATATAAGCATTTCGGAAACAACGCTAAGAAGCAAAGAACGACTAGATCTTGGTGATCTAGCAGTAGGTTGGAAGGAAAAGACATTTACAACTATGAGACACGCAATTCTGATCAGACTGTTCTTGTAAAAGACGAAAGATTAAAACCTGATTTTCATTCATACATTAAAAACGATTAAACTGTTCGTCACACAAAATTGTTTTCATATTATTGTACTGGATGCAGATGAACTATTTTGTTGCATCATGTTGTTTTTTGTGTATCTACATTTGCTGTCCATTTGTACTCCCTAGTTAGAGGCAGAGTACAAATGGACAGCAAATGTAGATACACAAAAAACAATATGATGCAATGCAATAGTTCAGAAAAAATCTAATTACAACATTGCGGCTCGCAGACATGTTTTATGTAGCTCTTCTGGCTGAATAGCAACATCTCAAATTGATAGCCAGTTGTTGCCTCATATTTAAACGCTAGTTTCATTAATCAATGCGTTTACACAAGTTCCTAAGGTTAGTTACCATAACGTGATGGAGTCCGCGCGATTTGATAACAACTGACTGTATCCGGAACAAAATTAAAATTTGTCAAAAGGCATATTGTCATAAATATTATGTCATTTACCCAATGGACAATTGCAGACCACCAAATGAAAGAATATAAAAATTCATTGTAAGCCTACTGGAAGAGTTCCACACCTGATTCGGCCATTTGTAGGAGTAATCAGCATGCTTTGCATTCCTTGTAATTCCATTCAACGTTAATGTAGTCGGTGGTGGCTATCCAGCTGGACAGTGTCCAGTTCGCCAAGCGTTTTTACTAACTTGTCTGCTGCAAAAATGATACTGGCCGAAATGCAAGAAGATCTAGCTCTAAAAATGTTCAGTCAATGCCGCTCTACAGTTGAGGCGTGGCGACAGGTTCCACAAAGTAAATACCCAAATTTTAAAGACCAGTGAACGATTCATTTCTGTATTTTGCACGACATATTGTGAATTGTTATGTAACTTTTTATTTTTACTGCCCATTTTTATTCTTTTTTATGAAGCTTGTAAAACTAAAACATAATGCAATTCTAACACATGAACACTTGGCAGAATTAATTCGCACAGCTTTAACAACATATTTTCAAGATTTTCGGAGACTATAGCAAATCAAGCAAAAACCCAATGTTGATAAATAATAATGTGTTTGTGTTTCAATCACTGTAAGCCATTTTACATAAAACTTTGCATTCTCTACCATATTTGTACTATATACTGATATTGTGACTCACTGGTGTTTTTGGTTTTCTGCAAATGACTCTTCCATTGAACAGATTCGCCCACCCCTGCCTGACCTAGCACTTCAACAGCAGGAGATTGCAGAAGCGACTACGCGTTTACGTCACGTAGCAAGGATTAACCGTTGCGTGATCTCTCGTAACCGACAACGACAGTCATCACGGAATATTTCCTAAGCGTGACTGATGTGTCTTGTGATTAATCTTGTGACGACGCTTGTGACCGACGCTTGCTCTGATGTACCACAATACACTACACCGCCTATATATGCTGCGCATTTCAGCACTGATTTTCAATCCACCGCCTCACCTGATACATCGATCTTGTTCCCATCGGAATGTCACTAGCCCCACCTTGATTTTTGAGAAAACAGCTCTATGCTACCAAACTGACTTATAACCTAATATGTCATACCGCAATGCTGCCAAATCTTCCGTGACTTTTGAAAGTTGTCTTCCCACTGAGCTCGTGTTTGAATACCTGGTGCTTTTTAAACTTTGCAATGAGTTAATTATTTTAATGGCAAACTTGCAACTGAAACTATAATTAAAGCAACCATTAAAAGATTTGCTTTTACTTCTGATAAATTGACTGAGATTAAGACCGATTTTAGGAGAGTCCGACCCAGAAGAGTAGTCTTTTGCTAAAATTAACCTTAAGTAACGGGCTAGTCAACGGATGTGTCCTGGTCATTATCGCAGACCAGTGCTCCAAAAAAAGTGATCATGATCAAATGCTGGCCAAGGCCGCAACGCATTCCAGAAAAACTTTTATTCTGTTCTGCATTAAATTGAAAACATTTTTACTTTGTACAAGCAAGGAAGTGGCTTAAGATTAGCTTCTGACATAGTTGCAAATAACGTGTAACCATACTTAAAAGTCCAGAGATAGCATACTTAAAAGTCCAGAGAGCAATGCTCGTTATCGCTCCCTGCTGTCGACCCCTCATACAGTATGAGTGAGATTGTTTCCGTACCCAAACATTCGAGGACTGCCGCAGTATTTATTTAGAGTCACATTCTGCGATTACAGCTTACAAGCGATATTTACAGGGTTGTCCATGGGACATATTTATCTGTCCCATTCCCATCCCATAGCAATTTATGCCTGTCCCGTCCCATCCCATGGGACGTTTCCCATGGGATTCCCATAGGAATGACATTTCCATGGACAAGCCTAGGGTTGTCCATGGGACATATTTATCTGTCCCATTCCCATCCCATAGCAATTTATGCCTGTCCCATTCCATCCCATCCCATGGGACGTTTCCCATGGGATTCCCAAAGGAATCCTAGTCATGGACAAGCCTGGATATTTGGTCCTCTGCTTAAATATGAATTGACCCGTCAGTGGTGCAGGCAGAAAATTTTCATGGTGTGATTTCGCTACGTCATGTAACGTCACTGCATGAACGTTTTGCGCTGTGACAGAAACGAAAAGATGCTGTGAAAGACTGGGAATAAATGGCAAAACAATTAACAATATGCAGAAGTTGCCAGACGTTTACGAACTCATATTGGAAAGCCTGTTGGATGTTTCGCTTAATCTTCAGTATTCTCTTGCAGAAAACGTTTGTGATTTTGATTTATGTTAATCAATATAAGTCCTTTCACACAAGTGTGGTGGTTGTTCGTATGTACGTTTTTCGTCTGTGTAATGTACTAAAGACTCCATTGTATGTTTATCAGAGGATTTAAGAAATAGAATTCCAATCAGTAGCGCAACTGACAGGGGGCAGAGGGCCGAATCGGCCCCCTGGCAAGTTAAATAAAAAAGGCCCCCACTTAGCTTATATTTCGGTTTCAGTATTCTTTTGGTTTTCAGCAGGTTGTTGTTGCTTGCATTTTTCGGGGTATTTTTTGGTGATTACGGGTTTTGTATAGCAATCCACATCCGGATTCACCATCATTTCTCAAGTTTATTTCTGAGTGTTGGCTAGTGTACCCCTACAGTGGCCAGTGGGCCCCTTTCGGCTAAGCTTCCCCCTGGATCAAACCTCTAGTTACGCCACTGATCCCAACTTGTCATATTTTTGACATCGCTGCTACCAACTGTTTATTCGATAGATACGTAATAGACACAAAGTGGAGAAAACTTTCGTCAACAGCATATTTATCACTTACAAATCGAGCACATAGGGACAACTCTTCGTGACAAGAAATGTCGCTGGATTCATCAAAGATGACTGAAAAAACCTAGAGCGGTAAATGCAATTCAGCAAGAGTTAAGTCATTTCAAACAGCGATTATTTAATTTTTAGGGTTCGTGGGCTGAAGTACTAAGAATTGAGTCCGTTAGAAGTAATCTTTATTTTGAAAAATTACTGCTACTATCGAAGCAAAACTTCAAAGTTTCCATTGCTACGATCTTCAGGTTTTGTTTCCACCAAAGAAAGTGAAACGCTGTTCCGATGGTTTTCTTGAAGGAATTGGTTGTCAACTACCGAAGAAAATTGCTTTCATAATTGGTGTGATCCACATTTTTAATTCTGTTATCCAAGATTTTCTGTTTCACTCTATCATTGACTTGCACTGCGACATTGTCCCGATTCCCTGTTACAGTCCACGATGTGTTTTCGCTTTGACCACCACCACGCTGTCATTACGGTGATATTTATTGCTCTCGTGATGTACGAAACGCCCAGGCTTTTGCACTTGTAAACCTTGACTACATACAAAGCTCCAAGCGGTTGTTTTCCAACACCAGCACCTGATTTATTTCTAACCAGAACGTAGACTTGCAAAATCCCCATCTTCAACCATAGAGTACACGCTAACCATCGGAATCGCTTAAGTCAGCGTTGCTGAAAACGTATGTTTCTCTTACCGGTTGCGCAATAAAAACGACGATAATAATCATGGGTCAGGCACTCATACATTCGTCGATATTTACTTTTCTGTGATGGATAACTTTTCTGCGTTTGAACAAGTTTTTTCCACACAAAGAGAGGTGTCGCTCATTTTGAGACCAGAATTAAATGCTGGTGGGTTTGACGCAGAACCGTCGCCAGAAAGTTTTCAATAGGCGGGCTTTGCAGTTCTGCGGGGGGCTTTTCCTTTGTGCGTGGGGGCTTGACATTATAAAGTTGACCAAAACTCCGCTTATTTATAGTGTTTCACGTTTCAATTTGGGGTGCTTGGGGCTTTGTTCGGGGGAGCTAAGCCCACCAAAACCCCCGCGTGGCGACGGGGCTGGCTTGACGTCTGAAAATCCTTTGTTAACGAGTCCGGAAGTTTCTGAATGATAACTGTGTCACTTTCAAGAACTCTAGGCTTGCTGTTAGCTTTTGAGGAACCTGCCTGCCATGTTCTGTTTCGATTCTCGACTATATGGAGAGAGAATCCCTGCAAACGCAGCTTTCCGGAAATGTTTGAAACGTGCTGAAGCAAGATAGGACTTATGAAATATAACTGGCTACGTAATTAACAGCCTAGTGATGTTGGCCAGTGGTTATTAAATGAACAGACCAATGCAAAGATACGCCGCAAAATGTTTTCTAATATTTATCCCCACCCGCTATGGTTGAACTGGGTTGAGTTGAGTTGATTTAATTTGGCAATAATTAATATTCAGCTAGAAAAAACACAAATCAGTGCAAGGACGCCAGGGCATTCAAGGAACCGGAAGGTTGTCGAGTCGATGCCCTCAGCAGTTAAATTAGCTTTGTAACTGTCCAGTGTCAACTCGTGGTGGTGCATATATGTGGGAAGGAGCTGCTATATGATCAACACAGTTGCGCAGGGGGTGCTGGGTCGCAACCGGTCTCTCTCGGTGGATGGGTTGCTCAGGTCCGCAAGGATCTGGGCGTGGCAGAGAAAGTATAAACCCAGCTAAAATGAAACTCTGCCTGGGTTCTCCTAACCCTTTCGCATCTAGCAAGCTCTACAAATTGTTTGCAGTGTTTTTTGCATTTGGATGATGGTTGGTTTGGTACTCTTGGGATCCAATCTGTAGAGGTGTTGGCTTCGAATTTCTTTGTTCGTCAGAAGTGATATGTGGGAATACTGGGAAAGACGTGCTGTTCCTGCAAAACAAAAGAAAACCAGCAGCAACGAGAAAACCAAAACACAAAAATACACAAACAACAAAACAAGAAAACCAAATCATAA
>Ga0210059_1001901_pt1 | contig 32102 bp, 19 predicted proteins | sample Ectturendosymbi2_FD_188042 | JGI IMG/M metagenome (GOLD analysis project Ga0210059, IMG submission 188042) | Ecteinascidia turbinata endosymbiont from Florida, USA - Sample 2 (SPAdes) (version 2) | ecosystem: Host-associated > Tunicates > Ascidians > Unclassified | place: Key West, Florida... | reverse complement strand
CTTCGCAGTGTCCGTTTGATCGATGGCGTGTCGAGCCACAACGCTTTCGCATGTTACCTAGACTAGTCCAATTTAAGAATGAGCGCCCTACTCCGCAGTAGTGCTGTAACAAGTGTTACGTGTTAGTTAACAATAGTGTTAAGAATGTGTCTGTAACCCTATGGTTCTGTCTTCAATGCAGTTGCAAAAAGTGTCTGTAACCCTGTGATTTCACCGGCTTCAATGCCTTGTACTACGTTCTGTATTGTCTGTTTTTATCAACCTGCGTTGTGCAGAGTGTGTGTGTTCATACTATGGACTTGTCTGCTCATAAACATACAAATTAAATTAAATCAAATGCGAAACACTATAAATCAGTAAAGATTTTATCAAATTTTCAGAATGTCAAGCCCCCTTGCGAAAATATAAACCCCTATTCAAGACTTTCTGGTCACGGTTCTGGTTTTTAAACCTCACATCTTTTCACGCGACAGTTTAGTTGCGTTCGATTCTTACAAGTCTGAAAAAGTAAGAAACACGCGAGTCGTGAGCCTAACAGCTACAACCAGTTGGGTGTGTTTTACGTGAAGTGTTATGCTCGTGTGTGTGAGATTTTTACAGCCGTAGTAAGCGATTTGCAACGTGGTCCTCACGTTGTACTTTAAAGTCTTTATGCCGCCACACATACTATATAAATGCAGTGTGATTTTTTTTTCTTTGAACGCAGATAAGAAAAAACAGATGTGATTCTTATAAAAAACGTAGGCCATGTGTTTTGTCAAATATTTCAATTGTGGCGATTTCGGTTGGTTTACCTGTGGCAGTTAATAATCCTGTTCCCGCCAGCCAAGTAGGATTTCAACAATTCCGTGCAATTTAACGCTTTTGTGTTGAAGGCAGCAACAAACGCAGTGATCGTGGGCGCTCCAGTAATGAATTAGAATGTTTAATGACCGTACTTTCAGAGCGTCATTTTCGGATTTTCGCAAATTGATTAACGCTTTCCATTTTTTTCCTCACAACAATGGGTGAGGGGGCCTCACAAGTGGATTAGCCTAGGGCCTCGCATGAGTTAAATCCGGTCCTGGTTGCACCAGAGCATGATAACATTTGTCGAGCGTGCTGACGCAGGCGTGGATATTCTACAGCATTCTTCCATACTCCAATCGGACCCTTCTTGGTGTTGAATAAAGATTTCAGAATGCTATAGTCTGATAGCTCTGTTAACTCCATTTGGAAACGATCGGGCACTTGGTTGACATCCACCAGGTGTGGTTGATAAGCCAGTTGCAAGTTGAGATTGTGCTTTTCAAAATCTTTGAGTCTGTCATGGTATTCTTCAATCAGCGAGTCTAGAACCAATGTGTATTCCTTCACGTTGCATGATCTGCCTGCTACTTTTGCCAGTTGAGGAAAGTGCTCAGCTGAAATATGCGATCGGCTGAGGACAGATTTTATTAATAAAGTCAGTTTCTTTCGAAATGCCTGGATTTTTTGCCACATGTCATATATAGATTTCGTTTCACCCTGCAGAGAAACGTTGAGCTGATTTTGCTTCGACATTACATCGCACCAAAAAGCAGCATTTCTGCAAAAATTTGTTCTGACAATTTGCAAGATATATTCCTATCTTCGAAAAAATTGACGATTTGTTTTTGCAGAGACAAAACTTTTTCAAGCACTTGTCCCTGTGGCAACAAGCCCACTTTCATAGGCGGATCCAGGGAGGGGCTAAAGGGGCTCAAGCCCCCCTAAAATTTTTCAGGTACGTTTTTCGATCAATGGTTCCCGACACAGAAACATCCTTTGGGGTGATTTTTTTTGATATATTTTAAATAAATCAGTATTTCCACAGGGTTAGGGTTGAAAATATTAAATGTAATGCTTTTTTTGCTGAATTTGGGCAGTCCCAATGTGTTTATTTCACTAAAATTAAACTTCTAATGAGTAAGTTTTTATACAAAATACATGGTCCCAATGTTACATAAACAGCACGTAAGCATTTGAACTCATTTTTCATTTGGATAAGATTGGGCTTCTTGTCGACAAAAGTTGAATAAGCAGTAGACTGTGGACAAAAGTTGAATAAGCAGTAGACTATGCTATTTTCTTCGTACATGCTTTCATGAATGAATGCAGCTGATTTTATTAGTTAAGAGAAAACTCAAAATTAAGCTACAACAAACTTACAAGGCAGTTAACTACAGGCTATAGGTTAGAGCGCTCAGTAACGGCATAAATTCCATAATAGCAAACTTAACCGTAAAACGTAGCCTACATGTCCGTTAGGCTGAAAATGAAGTTCGCTAGATTAGCTATAGGCTATGCTAAAGATGACTACTGATTAGCATCAGACCTACGAGCAACAATTTATGGACAAAAGTTCAGCTCAGCACGAAATCATTGCCATTCTGAAAATATTATACTATAGCTTTGTTTTGGCATTTACAACACTGTATCATGTCATGGGGTACAGCTAATAATTCCGTCCCGCAACCTTTTAACGTTTTGCATAATATTATATTAAAAATAATGACATTTAGTAATTACAGTTGTCATGTTATTCCTTTGTATAAAAATCCTAATGTGTTGAAACTAAATGATATCAATTCGATTGAATTGGCAAAATTTATGCACTAAACTGCGTCATGGGGCTCTCCACAAAATCTACGACAATTTCTTTCAAAATATTTCTAATGTTCATTCTTACAAAACCAGATTCGCAAAAATGCAATTTGTTTTTTTTCTGGGAAATGTTTTTCTATCTAACTGTTGCATTTAATATATTCCTGATGATGGCTTACGAATAAGCCGAAACGTTGAATATAATGATGTATTCGATAATTGTGGCTATTCTGTTCGCAATAAGAATCTACAGCAACTCCGTGCATTTTTTACTAAGGCACTGTCTTTGTTTCAACAAATTTTTGCGGCGCCTCGACTAGATAACTTCAGTTATTTCGGCGTCCTGGTTAATTGAGAATACATTTTGGCAGTGTTTGTTTTCGAGTTGCTGTGTTGTATCGTAACAAGTAAACTTATATAAAACGAAATCAGATGCTTCTTATCGACCCATATTCTGCTGTATCTTGTAAAATTTTTCAAACCTAATGCAGGCTTAGAGTATGTTTAAAATTTAAAGTATGTTTAAAATTGCGTTACCGAGATATCGTCGCGTTTCGTACAAAAAATTGAGTGCTTGAGCAGGAGGCGAGAAGTTGGTCATTGACTCGCTGCAAACTACAAACTTCACATTTCCCGCTGTGACGTGCTGGAAAAACATTGTCCGATCATTTTCAGTGCCCTTGTGATGCAATGAACACCCTCCAGGGCAAACAAGTTTTTTGGGATGTTTGTCTCTACGCGTACCTGGGCATACCCAGCCCACAAATTTGGGGCGGGCAAATGTTTTGACCTTAAGCGAGCAACAGTATTTTGTTTTCGACACCGCCTCTCAAAGCACAAAATGACAAGAAGCGCTAGAAATTTTGGGTGTAATCTCCCCCTGCCTACGCCTCTGCGCGTGCCCCAAGCGCTTTTTTTTCGGAGGGGAGAGTTGTGCTTGTTTTCCAAATAACTACACTTATTTTGACCTTCAAGTGATTTACTATGGTTAAATGGCTTTTATAATCAATAGTATTTTGTTTTAAATACTTTGTGATTGATAGATTGCCACTGATTGGCGGGTATTTTTGTAAACAAATTTCGTCATTTTGGGTAGACAATCGTGATGTGTGATAAGATTCGGAAAATTTTCCAAAAATAAACAAATTTTCAAGTCCGAACGTCATGAACTTCTATTACATGCACATCTGCAATTTTCGAACACAATACGGCATGGGTCTTGTACAAACTGCCAACAAACGTTACTGGCAGCATTTCGTTTTTTTTCGTGCATTTTTTGTGTCGCTTTTATGCCTGCCCCCGCGTTTATTTGCCGCGGACCTGTGTTTGTTTTGTTAATAATAAATTTTTTTCCACAATCAACAAGCTACTTTTTCGAGGTTAGATAAGTTTGAAAATAACTTTTGAATTGTTTTGAAGGCCGCTTCTGCTCCGGAAACGTCCCAGTAAGCCTGGTAATGGTGCGAATGCGATTTGGCCAAAATGTCTGTGCGTATTTAATCGTGTTTGTTAAAAAAAGTTACGTGAGCAGTTGGCTATTCACCGCTCTACAGTCAATACACATCCGGATGAATTTATCCCTGAACCTCCCCCCTCCTAAAAAAATCCTGGATCCGCCTATGACTTTTGAATGGTACGATAGATCTACGCTGAATATCTCGTCATCATACTGAAGCATTTGACGAAATTGCCGATGCCTCGTTGCATTTGCTCGGATGTAATTCACGATACCTATCACTCCATTCAAGGTATCATTCAGAAAAGCAGATTTAGCACACAACTTTTCCTTATGCAAAATACGATGAAAGAACATCAACGTGTCTGGATTTAGCAGTTCTCTTCGTATTAATGCCACAAATCCTTCACGCTTCCCTATCATAGAAGGTGCACCATCTGTGCACACGCTTACCAAATTGTTTAAATTAGATTTACTGTACAGAGTTTTTCTGTAAACAAATTTAAAACGTCGATTCCTCGTGTTCTCTCTCTAAGGGTACCCAAATCCAGCAGCTCCTCATAGCACAGAAAATCCGAAGTTATAAGACGAATGAAAAATAGCACTTATGGCGAATCATTTATATCAGCCGACTCATCTAAAGCAATCGAATAGTACACATCTTCGTTTTGGCATAATGTGTAAAGTTGCTCAGATACACTGAGCGCTAACTCATGTTGCCGATTAGTTATGGTCCTTCAGGAGAGCTGCAATTTTTTGTACTTGTTGTTACCCCGTTTTTCGAATATTACGATATAAACAATGTTACCTACCAACCTCATTGATGCTGATGAAAATGTTCCAGAAGAGTGTATAACCAGGATTTTTTTAAGGAAGTGGTTAGGTACCCGGTATGGACCTGCAGGACCTGATTTCTCTGATTCTAGGGACCCGATTTTCTCTAATTCTAGGGACCCGAATCGGGTCCCTAAAACACCTTAAAAAACCCTGGTTTAATATAACCGCACGCAAAGATTTGAAAATTTTGATTTTCAGGAAACGTTTTTGTATACAACTTGTAAGAATAACTCTGTGTTGTTTCAACTGGCCTGATTTGAGAGTGCGACTTATACACACCACCAAAATATAATTGAAAAAATATGGTTAAGTGAGCAAACGGTTAGAAGGCCGCACAAACTCTTCGAAAAGGCCGCACTTTCCCCACCCCTTCTGTTACTGAAAGCGATGCCAATGTTAACGTTTCACAACCACCAGCATTCTCTAATTTTGTTATGTGTCGACGAAAAACTGGAAGATGAGTCGCGCGAAACATTTATGCATCGCCTAATTCAGGAAAGAAACGTGATACCACTTTTTCTAAAATTGATATTATTCTGCGTATATATCTTTGTTTAATGTGCTCAAACTGCAGTGGTGGAAGGACATTTTCGAAACTGAAATGGATAAGGAATGAACTCAGGTCATCACTGTCACAGCAACGTTTAAATCATTTGTCGCTGGTGACTATTGAGAGCGAATTATTACGGAAACAAAACTTTTACAAGGTGATGCATGAATTTGCTTGCAAAAAAGCACGCAAAATACTATTATAGTTTGAGTGTCTAACATGGTGGGAAAAACTGAGAACTTTTTCGTATCCCGGAGTTTATGATAGGACAAACATTTTCGTTTTCGCATTGCATATCTAACCTTCTCATTTTTGTTGCAGAGTGTGTTGTTTCGCGTGATGTACACAAGTATTGTGGGGACACCATGGGACATGGTTTTTATTGAAAAGATGGGGGCACTCGAAAAATTGTGCCTCAGGGCCCCTAAAAGCCGTATCTGGCACTGCCCTAATGATCATTTATAAAAAAAGTTTTCGACGTCATGCTACATCTCGAAGCTGAATGGTCTTCAAAACAAAATACCTTAATTGCAGACACACTTTTGGCAGAATCAGGCCCGTAGCCAGGTTTTAAGATTTAGGGGGGCAAATACATTTTTAGGAGTAAATATTTTATTTTTGTCATATGTTTAAAACAAATTTTCTGAGCACAACAAAATTTTGGGAGGCACAAGAAAGATTTGGGGGTAACTGTAACCGAATGCCCCACCGTGTATGCGGGCCTGGGCACAACCGTTGCCAGAAAGTCTTCCATTGGGGGCCTTCATGTTTGTGCAGGGGGGCTAGACATTTGAATGACCTTTTTGTTGCTCAAGACGTTTTTCGTAACGCTGGTACCGTACTCAGTTGATGATATCTCTCACTAATTGTTGAAGTACATTTGTTATTAAACTAGGAAATTTTGTACAATCTTGAACTGCAGCGGGATTTAAAATCCCACAAAAAAATATAATCCCAATGCCTTCTTCCTTGAACTGAAAATTGTTTCTTAAAAGATGCTGTTCTTTTTACTACTCATGTTGTTATTTCGTAGCATTTTTGTTTCTTAACTTGCATGAATAGGGAAACATCGAAATTTAAACAATCAATTCTAAACCTTGTTTCACCAGTTTCTTCACAATAACGTTATAGACTGTGTATAACCCCGACAATGATATCATAGGAGGATATGAAAACGATTGAACACGTGCTGCTTCATCCGATATGCGTACTTTCTCACCTGATGTGCGCATGCAAACACTAATATAAAGTTATCTTTATATTATTAAACACACTGAAGTTGCTGATGAGTTTATCACTTCAAAAAAACGGATTTAACGCAAGTTTTCATAGTTAAATCTAGACACCCAGGTCGACTAAGAAAGCAGATCTGGGTGGAAAAAAAACGCAGTGGGAGCCCTGGTCACATATGGAAAAACGCCTGCGACCGCAACTTGAAGTGAACGTTTGAAGATTTTATGCCGTGTTACTGTTACGCAGTAAAGACCTACAGCAGAACAATCCGCTGCCAAGTTTCGCAATCTGCCTCTGCAGGCTATGGAGCGGACATAAGCGAACTGCCGTCTCATCATTGCATGACACCAGAACGGTGAACCTTGGATATTATGCAGTGTCAGTGTCACACCAGCAAATAAACTGTCATGGCAACAATCAAATGAATTTATCGGAACTTAGCTGTTAACTTCAGGTTTTCTAGACATTTTTGGTTCTTAGTCCTAATTTTCAGGGGGGAATGCCCTTTTTGACCCCGCCCCTGCGGACGCCCATGTTCCTAGCTATTTCGCAAAGTAACAAACAACCTCCAAACGTTTTAGACGAGGTTGATGAACTTGGCGCAAATTTTCAAACATAACATCTCAAAACATCCATCTTAAGTTTCGATTCGGGCTGTAGTAGAGCAGGCGTGTAGGCAAGGGGGTACTGCCTCCCAAAATTTTGTTGTTCCCAGAAAAATTTGTTTTAAACATATAAAAGCAAAAATCTTGCTGCGTATGAGGGCATCTGAGCGATATTTGGTGTTAGAGTTCGGCTTTAACCTAAACCAGGGGTGTAGTTGGGTGGGAACGGCGTTCCCACACCTCTTTTTTAGCACTATACTCCAGATTTTATCCCCCCAAATCTTGAAACCTGGCTACGGGCCTGTAGTAGAGCTTTTTTAAGAGTTTGGGTCCAGCATGCAGTAGGTAATAGAGCCAAAAAGTGGCCAACAACGTAAAAAGGTTTTGCAAAATTTTGAGATGGATTTTTTTAAGAAAATACGTCAGGTTTGCTGAAACTTCAGCATGGTGCTGTTTTTCTTATCTCAGAACCCTGCTTCAGAATGTTCATGTCAAGTTAAATATTCTTACTTCACACTTCTCAGGAGTGTCACGAGTGATCAGCGGCGCCAGGCTGCGCTTGCTTGCGCCTGGGTCGAGTGGCTATTCTTGTAGTGAATATTACATTAATGGCAAGAAAATGACAGCAATGCGCATAAATCTTTTTTTGCACACAACCATTAACGCCAAGCACGCACGAGGCTGTACAGGCCGCAATTATCGATAGTGTTCGGTATGACCCGGCCGAGATTTGAACCAAGCTATTCCGCTTTAGTGGCGCATGCTCAACGAACTGAACAGCTTATTTCACAATGTAACCTATTTATTGTACAAAAAAGAAAAAGCAACAACAAATGCGTTTCTTCATGAAAGATGTACGAAAAATAACGAAGATCTTAACAAGTAAAGACTGTTGTAGATGGGACGAGGTGACGTTAAAGTGAAGTAACAACAAGCAAAGTACAACAGGTCTGTCGATGAAGCTGTCCAAGATGGACCGATCGATCTTAAGGAATTAATTATAAATGAACAAGGAGCATGAGTGTCACGTTTTCGTTAAAACCGCTTTTGCCCAATCGTCACGTTGCGCAAGGAACACAGGCTGTTATTTGTTAGCCAGGCGTGGAGAAACGGGCATCTGAACAACATTGACACAACCCAACGTCTGTTTGCGTGAGATTTTTTGCTGTCCATGGCGGAATACCCATATCCCCACCAACCAGTAGGATAAAATACCAAAATTAGAAGCAAAAAAATAGGAACTACAGTTTGAGACATTTTTCGCAGGCGAAGAGAAGTTTGAGCAATTGACAAGCAGACGACATAAAAGCATGGCATTTACCTGCGGTGAAAACCTTGCTCTGTGTATGCGAAAACTTCCAGGTTAAACCTCAGCAGCATAGTAACAAGAGCTAAAACACTAGCTCGGAAAAACAAGTACGGGCTTCACTCCAAACCATATTTCTAAGAGTGAACACGACGCAGTCATTCAAGAACGGTGGAAAATTTCGACATTCGCAGCAGATTTGTTAATTGGAGTAGCCTATCCTGACAACTTTTGCACATAAATGAAGTAAGATCTGAACACAATGAAATATCGCCAATGAGTGTATCAGCCTTGGAAGTACACTACAACTTCCGGTTTAAACTTCTTGCCGTTTTCTAAATTATGGGTTACTTAACACAGACCGCATTGTTAGGATTTTGAAGATGTTGTTAACCTCAATGTTTCTAGAAATTTTTAGTATTTAAACAGACCTGAATGGAAACCTCTGCAACAAGCGGCCGAAACTTTAACTCTGTGCAAGAAAGATTGATTATCGTAGACGTATGACTACTGCGGTCAACAAGAAAAATCGTTTTTCAGAAGTTCGTCGGATGAGTCCTAATGCACGAAGCCCGATGCCGTGAATTTAAAACAGACAAAGAAGAGTTGGTAATTTTACGTACAAAACAATCACTTTTGCGAGTTACTGTAGACGTGATCGAATCTCAACATTTACAAGCGCAGTGCACAGTGAATTTTTAAACGAGTGTATCTAATCAGGAGTTAGTTGACTCTTTAAATAATGCTGCTGATCACACAGTGGAAATGATGAGAATCTTTTTTCTGTATTTTCCACGTAATCGTACCCTTGAAATGAAAATGAAGTTACGGTCTTTTGTTAACTTCATATGCGGCCGTGGTGTTTCCTTTTTTGTATATTTGGTATCCATGCACAAGTACCATAGGTTGTAACGTAAATGCTTTCCTCTGACCTTCAGCTTCGATAATAAATCCTTCGTTACTGCCAGCTTTGCAAATTTGCACGGCTTGTCAGACGAGAACAGACTAATGTATGCTTTTACATTTGTATCTGACACGTCCCAAGCATGAAAGTGCTCCCAAAAGAGTCCACAAACGGAACTTTAAGTGACGAACCTGCGAGTCCCTTCACTCAGCCCTTTTCGATAGAGCAGTGGTTCCCAACCTTTTTTTATGCATTCCTCCCTTTACTTATTTTAGAACTTTTCATTCCTCCCCTATTACACCAATTCAGCAGGGTGGCTGAAAGGGTTAAAACTCCATTTTTGCGTTGACACAGATTGCAGTCTGCAGGATATTTGATCTACCAATATATTCTTTCTTACCTATATCTTTTACCTGTCGCAGTGTAGCTTATTGTTGTGCGTAGGCTAGTATTAACTACAATTGGACCAATCGTCTTTATTGACCACAATAACTTGATTAATAAAATTTGGACAAAAACATATGTGTTGTCAAATAATGGCACTGAAGTTTGTCAACAAAAACATGTGATAGTCCACGTAGTAGGCTACAACACTTACAATGAACAGGTAACTCAACTATAAAGTTGGAATTCCTCCCCTAAACTCATGAAATTCCTCCCTGAGAGAGGAATTCCTCCCTGGTTGGGAACCACTGCAATAGAGCTAAATGATAGACTTTGTATTGAACTAATTCACACTGCTTTGTAAATGGCAGGTATCCCAGAACTAAAGAAATGAGTATTCGCCTTGTGGAATTAAGTGTCTCACAAAGGCTCGTAAAAACAAACAAAATACTGCATGTAACCATTGCAAAATTCCAATATTAACGTCTGAACACCAAAAATCCGGCGCTGTTTCAGATTTTCTGGCGAATCACGAGTCATGTCAATGTTTGCGCCGTAACCGCCGTCAACTGACTTTCTGCGGGATTTTCATAGTCAAACCGTTTGAACTCGCACTGTCTTTTCTGTTCCACGATTTTATGGAGGCGATGGAAAGGTCGTCGTCCGAGCAGTAATCTTTACCCTGCGCGACAAAGTACGATAGTTTAACAACCGAAGCGGGTGAAGATCAGGCCGAGCATTCGCCCTTCGTGTCGTTTGATGCATAACGAAGTCTTTGAATTTACACCAACCAATAACATGTCACCGATGTAGAAAGTGGAAGGATACAAAGGCGATTGCCCTCGTGCAACGACAAACTTTGTAAAAAATCTGTGAAATCAAGCAGAAATTGAAGAAAATGTATAGCAAAATATTTTAGATAAAACTTTTGAAGAAATGTTTGAATTGTTATAGAAAAAATAAATTCACAAGTTTGAGGTTTCGTTTGAGCACCGATGGTATTTCGGCCAAATTGTTCTTCACGTTAAACACAGAACGTACGTAGGGCATAAGATATTCATCCGGAAATTAGTCGAAAATTTATTGAAAGCCTTTTCGGTTGTACCGTTGTTATCACTGAACATACTAAAAATGTTGGCAAAATTGTGTTGACACTTTTATCTTCGGGAAGAAACTGCATAAAGTTGGGTTCGTTCCCTTTCTCCTCCTGGATATTTTCGTTTTCGTACTGTTGTGCTTGTGTCGAAGTCAACAGAGGCGAACTAATCGTTGATACTTAAATTTTCAATCTAATTTGTGGCCATCTCACAATAACATTGCAAAGCTCTTATACATTCGTTTCCGGCGACTTCAATAACTGCATGAACCCTCGAAGGCCAACTGTCTGATGTGTTTGTTTTTGTAATTATATTTGTTGCACACCTACAGTAAGTAACTAAAATGAAAGTTTCTGCATCGTTTACCTACGCTTTTAGCCGAATTTCGTAAACCCGCGCTGCCTCACCGCTTAAACGCGTCGGCCAAATTTAATGTCGCAATAAATCACCGGCCTGAATGCTTTCAATGCTTGTTAATCATGTCAACGACACGAGTCCTTTCGCGCGAGCGAATGATACAAAAGAAGCGTGTCGAAACATGTGCTTCGATGTTCAAACGACGCGAGGCAGTAGTCAGAACAGGGAATGCGCCCTGCAGTTTTTTAGGCTCGTGCAACGGTAGAGTCGTTTCAGGGTACTTTTACCAGCACAGCAAGTCTTTTTCGTGAACGATCAAGTTTTTGAGCATTCGCTCAGAAGCCTGTAATGCACACGGCGTGACATCAGATGAAACATCGTTACTGAAGCTTTTCACTTCGGTCTACTCATAACGATCACAGCGGAGCAACGAACGAATTGCGAACGAGGACCACTTCAAGCAAGAGACAGAGAATCTTGCGCGCTAACCGATATTGATGTGGGTATCCCGTGGCAACCGGTCTCGGTAAAGCTCAAATAGCGAGCCTGGAGGTCGAGTGGGTTGTTAGAAACTACTCCATACGTCAGACGCCAAGGTCGGGGAGCATGCTCACTTATTACATCTGATCATTTATCATCCTTGTTCGGCCTTTTGCTATTAAAACTCAGACACTGACACGTCAGGTGCCCAAACGTTATTTCAGCTACAAAAGCAGCACTTCAACGCCATCTTCAACGCGGCTGAGGTTTTGTAAGAACTTGATGTTTGTTTGTCATTTTATGTCTTCCTCTGTCACGCAACAACAGCCAACCTAAGAATACCTTGTTTTGCACCGTAGTGAACTGCAGCTTCCAATTTCGCTCGCCATTGTGACTTATTTACATATACCCGTGATAAACGAAAAAATGCAGGCACCGAGTTCAGCATTTCACACAGAAAACATTTTGAAAGCAGAGCTGGTTATTTGAGTTTGCTCGAATAGCATCCTCGATACTTCACAAGAAATACAGAGCATAACTCTCAGTATTTTGCCATTGTATTTAAAACCTTTTTTTCGGCAATTTTCTTTTTAGGGAAGACCATGGTTCTATGAAAAACGAAACAAGTTCGATCGCCGAGTGATGCGGCGTCCACTTACAGATTGATAGACTTTTTTTGCAAATGACATCCACACGCGAAGCAGAAAATCAATACACATCGCTTAACGTGATCCAACAGACAATTGGTGTGTGAGATACACGTGCACTGATTCTTCGAATGTGCGCTCACAGCCGTCGAATCATATTCAAAGCCTTTTTCAATGTGCACGGCTTCACCAATATGCCGCACAAAAAGGCTCAAAATTATCGTCAACCTTGCTCGTCCTCTACATACCCTTTGAGATTTACGATAGCGCAGTAGAGGCGATGCAACAATTTTCGTGAGTGCCCAGATGCATGGAACATGCTGTCTTAAAAATAAAATGTTAGTTCGCATCAATGACACCAATCTAGAAAACCTTTTAGAAATCTGGGCAGAACCGTACGTCTATATACACCGCTAAGCAAGAAGGCGCCGTTTCTCTGAACGAATTACCTTTTGAGGCAGCATTTTCCGCAGTACTGAAGTGCGAGAAAAATAGAAAAAAATGCACATCGAGATCAAAACCATGCAGCTGAAAAAGAGCGCAATGGTTTTGGAGCCAATCAAAACTTTCAAATTTGTACTAATAATTTCGCTCAAACGCAAGAAAACTCAATTGAACTTCGAGTGGCGAGCGACTTGCTTGCCTCCCCAAAGTGTACGTTATTTAAAGAGAAAAGCGTAGACCTGTTCAGCAAAACTGGTCCGGCGCAGTAAGCATGCATTGATGCGTGTGTGGCGGGCTATGATTCAGTTAAAAACAGCAATCAAAGGATTATGGCACTTCTCCCAGATTTGGTAATGGATTTTTTCTAGAAAAGTTAGAAAACACCTGTAAAGTAGTTCGTTTTTTTAGAGAAAAAACACATTCGTTAAACTCCTGCAGAGTTGAAGCTTATGTCTTTATGCACAAAATTACCTCATAGAACAATTTAGTGCAAACACGCAGTAATTTTCCACGTCTTCATAAATTTCATACCAATTTCAAACTTTAATAAAACTACCTACCTACTACTCTAATAATAATCAAACCCAGCTCCGGTGCAGCAATTTATCTGCATTAGGGCATCACTTAACAAGACCAAAAGTCACATTATAAATATGTTTTACTATAAGATATATAAGCGAGGACCGAGTAAGTCTTAATTCACGGACATCACGCAGTGGACCGTCAACAACCCAGACCCGTAGCCAGGTTTCAATGTTTTTGGGGGCAAAATACGTTTTTGAGGGGGCAAGTCTTTGTTTTTAATATATGTTTAAATTTTTTTTTCTTGGCACGACAAATTTAGGGGGCACTGGCCCCGAATGCTCCCCGTGGCTACGGGCCTGCCACAACCGGGAACTGTTTACACTTTCGAAGGATACTGGACTTGTAAATCTGACAGACACAACAAAACGTGCGTTTTTTCAAACCAGACAATTTTAAATTCTTGTTACACCAAATAAACTTGCCCTATAGTGCTTAAATTGGTCTGCAGTGCGCTAAAAATAGATGAGACTGGAGGAACATTGCCCTCATTACTTTCCGTTACTATTGGTAAAATGATAAACTTGGATACGCCAAACATCGTAAATCTTTTGCCAGCGGACTGCCGAGCATGTTTGGTTTGTGGCCCATTCAACGCGGCTCAAGCGCACAGCAAAACAAGCTCCGCGGGGAGCAGAAAGCGTGCCACGCCGGGTGTTGGGACGATTTATGACTGACAGATGAAAAAGAACGCGCGAGTGAATTAAAGTGCTTCCCAAAACGTGTTATGCAGTGGTGTGGTAAGAAGCACAAACAGTTGGTAAAAAACACAAACAGGCGCGGCTAAGTTCGCATAAATATTTGCTAACCCGCTTTCACGATCAACCAGGTCAGGACGTTATTTTGAAACAACAGCGAGTGGTTAGTTTTGCGAGAAAAGTCCTTTGAAGGATCCGACAAGTGTAGGAGAAATGCACCGCGCCGGATGACAGTTACAAAAAACGTACAAGTTTCTTCCAAACAACCTGATGATAAATTGTAGTGCAAAAGTAATGCAGTGGAGGATTTAGAAAGTGAACTGCGTTTTCCCACTTACGCCCGGAAAATTAAATGTGTTTGCGTGCCGCTTGCCGCATAGCACCAACGAACTAAGACCGCGATTGCAACCCGTCGTATAGGAGTACACAATTCACGCCAAGCAAATGATAAAGTACTACATTTCCTTGGAAAACCTGACTGCAAAGCGCTGCAAAACTACAAAAAATATTTTTATATTCGTTTTAAGCGTGACTTTAAGCCTGTACGTACGAAGGAGTATTTAGATTTAAACCACCAATTTTTTTTATTCGGCACGAACTGTAACCAAAATGTTTCTTCTATAATATACCAAGGTTGTCAGGTTGGCATTTTTAAGTCAAATATCAGAAATCTGGCCTTGTTTCAAGTTGGTTGGCCTAAAAATTTCATTTTGGTCTTTTGGCTTTTTTACGCTTGAAAAAAATTCCTGTGAAGTATTTACTATTCCATTTTTTTTCGGCATCAACTTGGCAAAATTTTTGTGATAGAATGCTATATTAAACCGACGCCCACGTTCTGATGTTGTTAAGATTTGAGGGATGCAACATTTCAAGTAAACTTTTTGCTTAATCACTGGAAATGCGGGCACTGTGTAGTGTGTTGTAAGCACTAAGCAGGCTCAACACTAGCAGGCAGGTCTGCTTCTCTGCGATAGAAATGCGACAATGACGTCGTCGAAGTGGAAGGGCTCTTGTGATTCTGGTCGTAGGTACAGGATTGAATGGGAGATTACCTTCGCTGGGTGCAGAGAGCTGCCGATGGATCGACATGCAAACTGTGGCACCATTGTACTCAAAGTGGCAATCTCACAAACCACGACAAGTCAGAGAAGCATCAGAAATGAGCTCCAGTACAAAGCCAAGCAAGACTTAATCTCAATTTCGAAGATATTTCTAGTGATATTCTTGTAATTTAGGTGTCTTTTGTGACAAACGAATAGCGATACAGCAAATCACGTTTAGTTTACTTTTTGGCCTTTATTTAACACCGTTTGGCTTTCCATTAACATTTTCATCTGGCAACCGTGTAATCCACATTGCATCAAATAAATGCATCATAGGTAAACGTTCCTAACACATCGCATGTATTAAAACAAACAGTGAGCTTTGCGTAGGGACTGGCACTATTGCTTCCATTAAACCTCGGTTCAATTCTCCTAGAGAGTTTTTCATATTAGCAGTGGATAAAAAAGAATAAAAAAACATCGAAAACAACTCGCACACAAATCATTGGTAGTCCAAATAAATCATGCGAATTGTATTTTCTCCCTCGCAGCATTAACGGAAGCCCTGATGTTGAACTGTCAACGCTTCAAGGTTGCTGAGCTACGAGTGAATGAAATGAGTCGGCAATGAACGAAATTTGAATCGATCATTCAACCTGAATTCTGCTTCGTTCCCGCACGTAATCATTTTTTGATTGATGGGCCGCCAGCACAAAAAGGGAGAAAACAAAACCATTCCAAGCAACAGTTTTCTCTTTGGCAAACAAAGGACAGTGTCAAATTCGTAGCATAGGCCATTTAATAACAGTCCCGAATTGTTGACATGACGGGTAATGTACGACAGCTTCTAGGAAGCTACAAGACCTGAGTTTTGCAGGTGCCATTCGTCCCATAAACCGAAGCGCGCAGCTTCGGATCAGAAACAGTCGCAGCCAGACGTTCTCGCGAAGTTGACTGCTTAAGATAGCCGTCTGGACAAACATGTGTCAGAAGAGGGGCTAAAGCTCTAATCTCCGGGGACAGTCGCACCAAATTTTATTTGGTACCCTGTAGAAGCTGCGCGGTTGATTGGTAACTTCAAAAATGGGAATAGCGTTAATATTCTTTCGGTCAATTCAAGCAGCAGGCAATTCCATGACAACTGATTGTTTGAATGGCTTGGTAGACCTACTAACCATTTTTACACAACCTACTTATTGCCGCTTTTGAGATGCGGCTCAGGATTAATACAAAATAGTGTTTTAAACATGCAGCCAACTGCACTTTAAATCAATTTTTTATTTAAAGTTCAACGTGACATGGCATCAATCGATCGGTCAGGGTCGGCAAACAGTTAAAAGCTCATGGCAGTGACAAATACGAAACCAATTTGATTAATTTGTAGGTAAACTGTACCTGTGTGCTTTTGACAAAAAAATACAATAGCTGCAATTCGAGGTAGTTTATTTCATCCGTTTAGATCTAGTGATATCAAAAACGCGGACACGCTTACCTGCGCCACTTTTTCATCAACCATTCGGAAAAAGTCTATCTGACTTTGCGTAAGAACCAAGCGGCTGAAATAAAAAAGGCGCCATCAACGAAGGTACAAGACCGGCAAAGGGAAAGGGAGCGCACATAGACGTACCAGCCTACAGATCTTGCCGTCTTTTTTGGACAAGAAAACTAAAAAGAAACAAGTTTTTAAGCTTTCGAAAAGTAAAAAGAGCGCTTTGCCTAAAGAAATCATTCGTACAGAAGTAACGGCGTAAATTTCAATCGGCCAAGTGAACTAAATGAATACAAAGTGCTAATTCTAGGTGTTTGGAGAAAAATCCTGTTTCATTGCAACAGAAAAACCGAAACAAAAATTAAAGCAAATACTTATCGATTAATTTCTTAGGCTCTGTATATTAAAAAAAATCGTAACAATTATGGCCAGCGCGAATGCTGCGCCGTCGTAAAACAATTACAGTAGGTACACACGAGTAAACCGCAGCCAATACAAATGAAGTTAAAACTTTGACATACGATGAATGCATGTTACAGTCTTTAAAATAACGCTTATTGTGGTTATCGTACCATCTACTTGAAAACCATATACTGCTTGAACTAGCTGATTGCTCAACCACAATTTGTCGACAACTAATTCAGCGACATACCAAATTGGTAGTGCAACAACTCATCGACACGGCACTTGGGCAACATGACGTTTGAGGCTCAGAACCACGCAGCGACGAAATGGCAATTCGACGTTCAAAACGCAACGACATGGCGACGCTGATACAGCAGCAGATCCGTACTTTGTCGAGGTGTCATTTCGCTGAATGGTCTTGCTGCCAAATCGTGGACAAAACCGCGCAGATGCTGTTCTACTTACAAACGACAAGCTTGAAAAAGCAACGAAATACACAGTCTAACCTGCTTCGTGGTCCAAATGGTGAATGTTTTGTTGTGCGCTGAAAATCCGTACTGTTAGACTGGAGCGACGAACCGTTTTTCACAGGGCGTTTCGTGTTCTGCAAATAAGTCCTAGGTACATGCATGTTTTTGTTTACACATAAGCAGGAATAACAGCCATGCATGACTGTGCAATTAAACTAGACGAAATCATTTGGGAAACCAGCGTTTACCCCTCTAACAGCCACAGACATTTCAATGTTAACTGTCAATAGCAAACACGAGTGATCCGTTCAGGTGTGATGCAAACTTTTTTTGTGCAGGGTGCTGGGCAACTAGAGCTAAGCCTGAGGAGATCTTGATCGGCAAAATCTATGCTTGTGCTTCATAAAGGCTAAATTGAATCTGAACCTTTGGAAAGATTGTTATGTCGTTAGAGAACCACGAACTCCAAGTTAGCCACCGAATTTCGGTGATACGCACGCATCCAACATATGAATAATTTCTTAATACAATCTAGTCGCAATGAAAAAGGGGTACTCTAAAACTGACGACCAATCTCAAAAAAATAATTCAACACCGTCAAAACGTGGCAACAAGTTTAACGACTGCAACAAATGTGTTGTTGAGTCGATGGCAATTCAATACATAACTGGAGTTACATCCAAGCGTCGCGGTTGTAACTGTCAAATCAGGGTGTTGCAAGCGTATGATCTGCTGAGTTTTCAATATCAATGATCAATACAAACTTATTTTGTGAAACACTGTCCACATTTGATAAACATCGTCTTTAATACCAGACGCAAGCAAATACACAAATTAAAAAAATTATTGACCAGCATTCAATGTTCCCTCTAATTTTTAATAATGCTGGGCGGAAGAACAAGCGGGTGCGCGCTGAATCACAATTTTACTGAGCAGAAGTTATTAAATCTTAGGTTTTGTAGCATTGTTGCAACTGCGCAGAGGGATCTTAGCAGCTGTGCGGCCGCGCAGCTTAGAGGAAACATTGCCAGCATTACAATACACTGTCGTCTCGCTGATTCATGTGTGAAGTAGGGAACGACCGGGGCCCAATCAAAATAATTAGCCGGGGCCGGAGTCCACAGATAGCTTTTTTTGTATTAGTTTTTTCAACATAATTTTATTTTTGCATGTTTTTTGCCATTTTGAACCCCCTTGGTCAATGGTAAACACCAACATTTAACGAAGTTTGGATCAAGGTACACTATTATAACTAAACAATATTGTTTTGGACGACAGCAAGCACTATTTAGCCTTGTTCAGCTACGCTTTTTTTCATCTACGTTTTCTGTGGTTTGCTTCACGGTTGAGCTGATTTTTAGTGTTTGTGAGTGAATAACAGTCTCACGGGATCCATGATTCATAATAAGAGGATTCGCTATTTACACAGGTCGGAATCGGCATCCTAGCACACAATGGGATTAAGTCTACAGTACACAATGGGATTAAGTTTACCAGTACCAGATTGACAGGCGGTGAACTGATAATCACGTTTCTGCGCCTTACTGCTGTTTTGGGAGGCTTTGAAAACTGAAGTTTTTTTCTGTTGGTAGCAGTTGAGAATGTGATTGATGTTTTTCCAAGTTCTAGGGGAATTCTTTGAGACAAACATTTCAACAGTTTCATTGCGGGGTAACAATCGCCTAAATAGTTACAAAATGCATCGGATTTCAGCTATTATCCCGTCTGTCCAGTCTTGTTCGTTTGCAATGGCAACGGGCTTGTTTATTCAAAAAAATTGACAAAACATTATATAAACGATTCTCAAACCACTAAATAAACACAATAACCATCCAAAGAAGTACTTTGAATAGTTTCGTGTTTTCTACGTGGCTTGCATCTTGTTCTTACGAATAGCTGAAAAAAGCAGAATTCAGTGGCAACGTTGCTTATAAATATACGAAGCATTGTTCGCAAGTTTCGCCACAGTACCAAAGCCAAATCTATGTTAATGAAAACCTAAGAAAGAAAGGGAATGCCGCGGCACACTTTGATTTTGGATCAAGAAATATACTGAACACACATGCAAAGTACACATGCAATGCTGGAAACATTTCTGCTCCAAAAAAGCAATTATTCTGGCCTACATAGAATTCAAAAAGTTTGGCATTGAAAAACTCGAAATCAATCGAAAGTCATGAGTGGGAAATTTTGCCAACCGCTGTGGCATTACTAAAAATCTTTGCTGATGTTTTACAGTACATTTTTGTGAAAAAGGGAATTCGTGCATCTCTGCGGCAGTGCCACGTGCAAAGTTTATTATGATCACTTTGGAAGAGACTGATTGCAAAGGAGTGGTTGAACTATAGGAGACGCTTCAGCAGAACATGTATCGGTATTTTTACGGAGGGGACGTTCGACAACATTTCATTTCCATTGTTGCAACCTCTCCGGTGGTGTTGCGTTGATTGTGTGATTCACCACGAACGGCATGTGCGTGAAGAACAACACCATACATATATGTGGCGCGAACAAGCAATAATAGAGTGATCGTGGCGTGTAATTTCTGGTGATACTAACGATGTCAACGATTGAACGTAACAATAGCGTACGCGAAGAGTGATCATGGCATGTGAACTCAATTGTTCCTTGCTGCCACAGTACGAAGCTTTGCGCATATGCCGATCGGGATTTCCGATCATCAAAAAAAGCCAGCTACATGTGGTTGCAACCCTGCTGGATCCAAGATTGGAAATGGGATTTTTTCACGAAGAGAAGCTGATCAGGCAGAGCTATTGCTGCTTCAGCTGGTTGCAGTAGGACGAACCGAAACAATTAAAAACAAAAGCCAAAATAGGAAAGAATCTCCTATGGAAGGATCACATGGAGAAGCCGCTTACAGAAAACATCAAAAAACAGACAGTGGTTCTACCAAGGCTAAATACTTCGCGTATTTGAATGATGGAAGCAGTTGCTCCACCAACAATTCATCTTAGTTAGAAGATCCATATGTCAAAGCAAAACTGATGGTGGCCACGTACTTGAATGAGCCAAAGTGTAAACGCAACGTTTGTCCATTACAGGTGTAGATGGGACAGTGCTACAGACATCCAGAAATTGCAACAATAGCTTGAAAATATCTTAGCGCACCTGTGCGTTCAGTCGCTAGCGAGAAAGAGTTCAAAGTGGCAAGAGCAAACGGTAGTAGAACTCGGTTAAAACCTGATAATGTGGAAAAAATACTGCTTTTAAAACATACCTTGAAAGCAATTGGCTATGACTCGATAACTTTGTCTGATATAAGATTGACTACGTTAAACCGCCATGTTTGGTGTGCAGGAAGTGGAGGTGACACTTCTTGCTCTGACTGCGTTGAGTAGAGAAAAAAATAATGGAGTAACCGAGTACATTAAAAAAGTCGACGGTGACTGTGAATGTAATACTGTAAGTTGATGCATATCAAAAACTAAGTAAAATACATACTTGCTTCTTTGGTTTATCAGTGATTTTCGTGTACTAATGTAGTCGGTAAAAGCCATATAACCTGGGCAAAAACAAACTTGTATTTTCTTGCTACCGTTCTGTCATGCTATGTGAGTTGAGTATTGTCATGTGAAGGAGTGAAGGCTCTTCCTTGCTGCGTTTTTGTCAAGTGATGTTGATTTGTGCATTTGAAAAATTGGCAGTAACACTAAAAGATCTGTGTAAATTAACTGGTGAGTGGTTCTTTGCACCTATACATTTGGCTGGCAAATTGCAGTTTGCCATTGATTTTATTAGAGTTTCTACTTCATATTTTTGAAAAAAACTTTTTGCTTTGCACTGCAAAAAATTGTAAGAGCACCTTTTCAAGATCATATCAACAATGGCAATGTGTGTACAGTATCCATTACTCTTACTTTCTTTCAAATAACTACATTTATAAATATGTTTGAATGCCTCGGCCGGAGCCCCGGCTAAATTTAGTGCCCCGGTCGTTCACTAGTGTGAAGCATTCGCCATTTTTGTGTGTGCGACCCAAAGCTCGAATTTTTTGTGGTTCGAAGAGTTGCTTTGATTAATTAACTGTCATTGATGGAAACATTTGTTTTTGAAAACTCCCTCATGTTTTCATTTAAACGTCTGGTATTAGCAGAACTACTGGTTAAATTTCTACTTCGTCGTGAAAAACTTACGAAAATGCTTGCATTACCATGTTTTCAAATTTCCGCACAACAGCTGGTCTACAGCATACACTGTCAGGAACAAAGTTTAGGACAGGTAAATAATTTGCTTATGGCAGTGTTGTTTTCGATAATTGTTCTCAAGCTGATGCTCTCCTTTTGGATAAAGCTAAGTTGACTGCAGCAAAAATAATCGCAGGATGCGGAAAGATTACTGCTGTCGATGTTTTTGCAAAAGGCCTCTCTTTTACAAGTTAAAAGTCGTAGAAGAGTAACGCAAATTATGTTTTACCACTTCAAACAAGGTATGGTGTTACCGACTCTCCAACCTCTCACTCAAAAAATGTTAAGATCTGTTGCCTTACACGTTTCACAATAGTTTTAATGTTCAGACCACCCTTGGCAAAAAATATGTACTTCAATTCATTTTTCGAGAAGCTACTAGTGTATGGCATGCATTACCTGTAGCTATTAAATCTTCATGTTTTTGGTCCTGCAAAAATATGTCTTGAAACTTTTTACTGTGGCCCAAAGTAAAACAGTTGGCATCTTCTCGGCACAAATTTTTGTAATATATCGTTACACTGTGGACTGCGTTTAGCTCATAGTGTCTTAAACCTTAACAAGCGTACTTATGGTTTACGTTTTATGTGGCTCCGTCGAAACTGACCAACAGATGCTCTTTGAGCTGTACTCTCCACGATGCATTACTAATGGATCCACTATAGTCGTCAAAAGATGTTTTTCTGGAGAAAACCTTGGTGAATTATTGCAAAGCACAAAATGTGAACATTCAAGTCTTTCATCTCTATTGCTGTTTGGATTGTCAATCTGCTGTTGAAACAATAGCCAACTGTAAAAATTTACAATGTTGTTTGAAAGTACTTATGACTTTGTAATTGCTTCAATACACCCTAAAATGCTAAAGAAATCGTAGAGATATCTGCACTATGATTTTCTGCTACTTTTCACTCATTTATATAATCGTAATTCTTTATTGCCTTTCTGTTCTTTTCCTTTCACTTGTTACTGTTCCTTGTTTTTTTGTCCTGTTTGGTCCATGTAACGCAACAAGAGGCACATTCAGACATCGGCCTGCCATCCAACAAAATCACTGGGACTAACATGGGAAACACACTCTTGATAAAATTTTTGTAAATGTTTGTATGTTTTTTCAAGGCGTTAATCATCCAGAGACTCACCAATTGATATATGTTGGTGGTCAGATGATGCTTTTGTGATTCAGCACCTGACTGATTTCTATCCAGGTTGGGCAAACTTCTCGGTTGTTCTTCATTGCGGACGTCAGAAGTCTGATTAGGCAGCCGGAGATTAGGAGTTGTGTTCCCATCAGGTATGTGTTCACTGAACGAAACAGTATCCATTGGCTGCGACTGATTCATGGTATCATTTCCATTGGCAGTTTTTTTTGCAGCAGTACCATTTTCTGGCAGTTTTTCAGTGTCCTTGATAATAGTTTGAATGTTGGTTTCCAATTCTGATTGTGTTGGCAAGATTTTACTGCCAGGTTCCGTTGATTTAATTTCAGGCTCTGAAAATTAAATCTTGTTAAGACCACAAGGATAAAGTTAATCTAAATAAATGCAGAGATTAAAATTTTTATTAGTTTATGTGTCACTCACTACTAAACAAACCAACTTTCAGCTTTAAAACATTACATCAAAATTATTAACATGAGACGAGGCACATAATTAGATTTTTTTCAAAGCAATACTGCAAAAGCTTCAAATTTTTTAAGGTGTTACTTTTAGAGGTCATTGTTTTGTTCTCTTTCAATATTTAATTCGAATCTTTAAAGATGCAAAAAACTACTTGTGCCAAAATGTCTTTCAAATAGCAAAGAGACACTTAGGACCCTTCTGTGTAACAACAAGGGAAGCAGAAGCCTGGCTCTGTAGGTCCTGTGAGGATAAGCAAAGGGGTAGGCCTCACAGGCAGTGAAAGCTGTCAAGATTAAAAATGTGATTTTGAACAGCATATCAAGTAAAGTAAGTTGTCACAACAATAGATGATGTGAGGAAAAATTTGATAATACTCAAATTTCCAATGTTTGCAGTATTAGACCCTGAATGCTATTTGCCTTAAATAATATATAGAACACTTTTCTTAATCTCTTAATTAGTGATTGGAAACGTAGTAGGATGTGTAGCTTTGAAAAGTGCTTTGGGACAAGTTACCTTTCAGTCAATTTTACAGTGAAAGCGATTCACTTAGCAGCTGCGTCCCCAAATTAAGAAAATCAACGATCTTAAAAATCAATAAACAAAACATGCTTCAAATTTAGCTGACAACATTGTACCATATGGCAAATATACCAGTTAGCAAGCATCATTGAAAGTCGACACTATCCCAACCCTTGCATATGCAGGCAAACAAGCATGACAAAATAACAACTCTTACCAATGACTCTTAACTCACTGTTTTTTTGGCGCCCTGGTATTTTTGCCATGATTTCTTTTTCATGTTGTAAATTCCTAATTATCGCCAAATAACCTCAACTCAAACTTACCTGGTGTTGATGCATTATTGTTTGTAGTACAGTCAGATGCTTTACGGCTAACAATTTTCACTGCTTTTTTAGAAAAATTACAACCCATTCTAATAGCATATTAAAACACTGCAATTTGCACTAAAAATTAGTGAGATGGAAAAAAGGTGCCAAGAACAATAAAATGACAAATCAAAATGTACTGAACTTCAATAAAGCCACAGAAAATTTTTGAACAAGAGTACCATAACAGGTACATGACAAACAGTTTCAAGTGATACCTTGCTTTCATACGGCAATCCGATTGTACAACAATGATGATAAATAACTGAATTGCCTCATAAACAGTGAGTTACTGCCAAGTACACGTTATCACCACAGGAGAAGAGGATGCAAATACAAATAAGGAATTCTTGGAATTGAAAGCTTTACTTTCGACTACATTTTCTTGAGAAACAATGATAAATAATAAGTTTACGCAAAGTAAATCTGAATAATTACATACTCCCTGCAACACTGCTGTCTCACACTTAAGGGAAACACATTTTATACAGAGCAATGTTTTGTATCAAAACCAATAGTTTAAGGAGTATTTATTTTATTAAACTGTGTGTTTGGAGCTGGCACATGGTCCATATCATAAGGGTTAGTAAAAGAATGCAAAAATACAGAAATTGTGAGATATAGCACAATGCAAGGTACATGTTAGGAGGGTTGAGCACACAATACTAAAGAGGAATAAATGCTGAAAAAACACACCAGCAACCACTGCATTTGGTCATTATCATACAGAAGCGTTGCATAATGGAAGAAAAATGGAGACTTATAAAGTTACCATATTGAAGTAAGCAGATAAAAGTTATGAATATGCACATCATTAAATGAACAAAAGCATGCAAATTGTTTCTAATCAAGGCATCAAACGTTCTGATGAAATAGTAAATGAGATATTGGCAAAGCACTTTCGTGGGGATGTATTGTAAAATTCAATAGGTGTTGTTATAGGCAAAGTATATGTGTTTAATATCAGACTATGTGCATTCGTCTCACAATTTTGGCAATTTGATGTTCATTATCTTTACCTAAGATTCAAAACATTTTGCATATGGTGCAAATCTGCAGTCATATATGAATGAGTGGTTGTTGCTACAGCTATGGTTACCGCGACTAAATGAATGTAAACAAAGAACCACACAAAGTCAGATCAGGTAATCATGCCACATGCTTAAAATTGTGCAGTCCCACAAAAGATTGTAATTCAAATTGACTATAAATATACTTGTGTGTGGACCGCCAGGACTACTACTTTAATGCAGGGCTGCAGAGCTGAAGCTGGGCATTTTGGCTATAGCCGGAGCTCAGATTATGAATCAGGAGCCAGAGCTCTGATAAAAACTTAGGAGCGGAGCTGGAGCTATGGCCATTTGAGAGGAAGTTCTGGCTCTGGGTCCCTTCCTAGATACTAACAGTTTTGCCAAATTGACTGAAAACTCAACTTACTTTACCTAAAACAGTGCTCGCAACACCACTAAACATGATTGTTATGAGTTATGAAGCCATACTGCAATGATGGATATGTAACTCTTTGATGTTTCTTGGCTTAATCATCACTAAGGCTGTGGGATCGTAGCTGGACAGGTGTGGTGTTGCTTGCATGAAGAAAAACCTTAACTCACCACAACATTTTACTTTCTAGTCAGAATGATCAAACCAGGTATGTAGTAGTGTAGCAATCTAAAAAGAACTAAGCTATAACCAGTATGTATTTAATATCCATAGCTTTTGTATCTGTGTGCAATCATGCTGTTAGCAGCAGTATGATTCAGATATTTTACTATTGCAGACTTAAGCGTGAACTGCACGGAATGCCTTTGCAAGGTAGGTGTTTTCAGAATTCATTAGGTTTACTAGATTACTGGCAAAATTCTAGGAACCATTACGTTTGCAAGCAGCAGCATAGCATGAAAGTGTTAACTAATAGGTAGCAAACTCTGCATGACAGTACACTTCCAGGAGGGTATAAAATGCAATGCAAACAAATGTGGACTTTTCTTGTGGTTTTCATCTGTGGAAACAAGTTTCATGTTTTCAGCATGGTAACCACTCATATTTTCTCCTAAGCTTCACAAGTTAAAAAAAGCCTAAGGTGAAACACTGCTAGAAGCAATACTATTTCTTTGAACAAAAGGCTTTAAACACATCTTGGCATTTGTGTTAATGCAAATGCGTGCACATTAGAAAGAACACATGAGAGAGTTAATCGACTATGTGTAGCTGTCAGCTAGAATCACCAAGACTGATGACTTTGGCAGCCAAAGCATGCAACAAGTGCAGAACACTTGGTTTGTTGGGACTGGACTGAATGGGCTGTGTCTAAATGTTCAGACACAAATTTAGTATTCCAAACAGCCGTTTTCTTGATTCCAGACGTAAGAAATAACAAAAGATCACCAGGCATTAATTGAAAAACCGGCAATTGCCTTTCCATAATTTGTTTATATTACCAGTATCTTGAGTTACATTTCTGTTAGTAACTGTTCTCTGAATCATCTGAACCTGTGATTGTTGTATTTTCGCTGATTGTTTCATAGTAAGCGCATTGATTGTAAAAAACTACAGTACTAGATTAACCAACGCAAATAAGCTTGGTACATTATTTTAGTTTTGTGTGCGTAATATATTTCATTTTCCAATTAACTTGAGGCACACCAAAACAATTGACAATATTAATGCATAAAAATAAACTGAAGCTGGAGCCATGTTATAAAAAAAGAGAGCTCCAAAGCTGGAGCCACACTCATGAAAACCAAGTGCTCCGGAGATGGAGCCGGAGCCATGTTCACAACAAGAAGAGCTCTAGAGACGGACCAGTCTCAATTTTACAACAGCTCTGCAGCCTTGGTTTGATGACAACTAAGTCATTGCACATGTAGTCAATTGCTAATGAGATACCAGACGCATGCAAGAACACACACATAAAGTACATTCAAACAGTGCGCAAGACCACAGACACAATCATGCCCAGATAAAATTTTGTTTGGGGTGATGCAGAGGTTACCTATGCCACAGCTGCACACTCACCATGAAGGTATTTCTAAGGCAAGGCAGACCAAGATGATCGAACTTCACAGAGGGCTGCATCTCTTATATTCTCACCCAGAGACTTTTCCTACAGCTTTCTTTATACTGTGCACTAGGCCAGAAGGCTACAGTACCATTTACATGGTCTTGGTAAGACCCGGCTTGCAGTTGAATTTAGACACAACGGCACTGATGGTGGATGCACTAACCGCTAAGTCACCACCATGGCTACTCACTTTAACATCTTCTGATAAGAATCCAAAAATTAAAAGCTGGTTTGCTGCAACGTTTTGAGGAATCAGACAACTGGGCTCTGCTTTCATGATTTTGCAGTAATGTAGACTTGCACACATCTTTTTCAAATAACTTGCCCCACAAGGGTGACACAGTCAAATCTATCAGAAAATTTAAAAACTAGATCAACTTTTTCACTTATGTGGAGACTAGTTACTTTTAAAAATCCAGTGTCACCTTTTATACATGACACTTTAGTTTTTTGCATCTGGCTAAAAGTAATGCAAATACGCAATCAGCCAGTTGCTGATAATTATTTTGTATCTTTGTATAAGAAAAATGTATTAATGGAAGTCAGAAACCTGCTGAAATACAACAAGCTAGTGAAGATTTTGAACCAATCAGCAAATTTTTAGCAGGAAATCGATTTCATATAGCACTACGCACCGGCAGTCTCACAATTTGCAAGCACTGCTTGTGGGTGAAACGCTGAAAGGCTGACTGGAGAGCAGAGACAGCAAACACACTCAGTACTAAATCAAATAGAAACTTCAACAATAAACAGTTTAAAAAAGATATATTCTAAATAATTGATATCACTGCAATACTACAAGTATCTGATGCCAAATGTCGCGCAATTTAACAGCCAACAACGCCGTCACAATGATTACAAAATGCTATTTCATGCAATTGATAGTGTTCATTGATATTTGTAAAATGGACTATTTTTTCAATAGTGTCTTCGAAAATAAATCTTGTGTCTCTTCACATCCATATATTACAAAAGCATGGGAGTTGTAACATGTGAAACTAAAAGTGAAGAGCTAGTGGTGATTTTATCTTGCCATATGCACAAATGTAAACTGATGTGATGTAATATGCCCAATACTTTACTCTGGATGGAAAGAGGGAATGTAATGTTGTGACGTCAATGCTGTGATGCAATGCATTCCAGACATGCGTGGGTTTTCATGCAACCATATATGGGCATAAAGGATGAACTTTCATTTGACAATGCAGTTCACAATTGGCATTGGATCATGATGTAACATGATCATGAAAGCAGATATTCTATTGACATTGTGAGCATATTGTATTGATAGCAGTGACACCACAATGGTAAGAAATAACACAACATAAAATGATGCAACAACATCATAAAAGATATGTATATACATTTTTAGGTTTAAAAAAATTTGACAAAAGGAGTTTCGTAACAGTTAGAAACTTTGAAAAATGGTTGAATAATTAAAAAACTAGAAAATTTAAAGGATCATAAACTGTTAAGTATTTATGTGTTCAAGGAAAGATAATGTTAAATCCCAATAATTGATTGAAAGCTTATTTTTGTATTTTCAGCCTTATACTGCATAAAGCTGTTTGCTTACTCTGGTAACATCAAATAAATCTATTCGCAGTATCTGCCCTGATGGATATCCATGTTTTACATACCCTTTGCAGACTTATTACAGTATTACAGGGTAACAATTAGTGATCAATCTCAATGGACCGTGAACATATACGATATGGTCATTTGATTCTCTGTATACCATGCCCGAGACACCTGTGGTTCATACTTTTTCATGAATTGATGAGTTTTACTATGGCAGATGAACATTCCCTTACCTTTACACTATGTTTGAAAAAGACAAATACTGAGAATATGACTGCAACTACAGTAGAAATCAGCTCATCATAACATTCTACAACATTTTTCAATAATCAATAAAAGTCAAAAGGCAAAGCCAAAAGTGTAATCAGACATTAAAACTCGGGAACAGATATTTCTGCTATTACATACACTCAGGTTAACCCCACGCCCACGCTTGTCTTTATACTTTTATTACAGTATTGAGTACAGCAGGCCTAGCTACTACTGTAAAAAGCTAGATTGGTAGATCAAATAAGATCAATGTTGTTGCACTTGCAGTTGTCACAAAAACTAAAGACAATGATAAATGAAGGATGATACACGTAATAAGTAAAGCTCTAAAACAGCTATGTCCAACCCACGGGCCCAAGCAGCCCAGTCAAAGGTTTTATGCGGCCCAGTTTTTAGGTTTTTGCTATACTAAAAGTATCCTACATACTGACAACCTGTCCTTGCTTCGATAATCTTGAACTTGAATTTTTTGATGCAGGTGGTCCTCAGTGCCACTTTATGATTTTTTATCAAATCCGTTATCATTACAATTAAGATTCGAACGCTTTCAGTACATACATTAAATTAACTTAAAGGCAGCGTCTATTTTGCCGCTAAGATACCAGCAGCAACAGGCTTGGCAGAAACAAAGTAAACACAAGAGATAAACCAAAAAGCTAACCCTAACCCAAAACCTTAACCCTAAACCTAACGTTAACCCATAGCCGTAATGCTAACCACTAACCTAAATGCTAACCCTAACATTAACCCCTAACCCAAAACTACCCCCTAACTCTAACCCCTAATGCTAACCCCTAAGCCTAACGCTACCTCCTAAACCTAACGCTAACCCCCAAGCTTAATGCTAACCCCCAACGCTAACCCCTAGCGAGCGGTAACTGTAATGCAAATGCTAACCGCAGCCTAAACCTAACACCTAAGGGAAAAGTTTGGAAAGTTATGAAAAAAGTAAAAAAAAGAAAAGGGAAGTCACCAAAACCAAGGTGAGAATCGAATCGAAAAACAATGGGATAGATACACTACCAGACTGGGTCGGGTGGGAAGCACAATCGAATCACTGATTTATGATTATGCTATGACTTGTAGTAGGCTAAGCCATTCAAGGCTATGCGGCCCTGGTTAAAATATTGACATAATTTTTGGATCAGTAAGCCATGTGGGTTGGACATAGCTGCTTTAAAACACCACACGGAATGCAGCAGGTGCAATACGTAAGCTCCACGCCACAACGCCCAACCTCACACTCACAGAAACAGTGTACTGCATGGTACTAGTATCCACGAACGCTAACAAAAAGCTCTGAAGCGTAACGTAAAATTTCATATATAGCAGTGGTGCCGCAATGACCGTGATTAAATCATTGGGTCCTTTCCTTCCAGAGATGAGCGGACTGTCATATTTTACGATCCAGTTCCAGTCCCGATTTTTCAAATCTCAGTCCAAGCCAAACCACAGTCCAAAAACTTTTTCAAATGTAAAGTCTAAGTCCAAACGAAGTCCAAGAAGCTTGAAAATGCAGCCTTTTCACAAAAAAATGCCGCATTTATTTCCATTAACTCAGTCCAAATCCGGTACGGATCTCAAGCCTTGCAGTGATTTACATTCCGGGTCTAATCCAATATCAACAAAATTTGCTATAGTCCGGATCCAGCCCAATCCAATGCTCCAGAGATGATCACTATCCGGTTTGCCGGTTGGATATCCGGCAGGATAGTGAGTTTTCAACCGGATACGGATATCGAAAAACTGCTTTCAAACGGGAACCGGATATGAGTAAGGATATCCGAATCGCTTTCATTTATGTTTCGAGCAGAGGTGATCGGAGTCACTTTTTTGACTCCTGCTCTTGTTCCTAAAAAAGTGACTCCACCTCCTGCTGCTATTCCAGAGCTCATTGGAAATTTACACTCCGACCCCTGTTTACATTCCGAAAGCTGGAAAGCAGAGTCTGTTTTGCCACATGAGGTAAAATAACTGCTTGAACTATTTTGCCTTTAGCCAGTATGAATGAGTATTGTCATGCTTTTAGTGCTGGTAAGCAGGTAGTGGTTTCTTGTCTGTGTTGGTCAACTGCAGGTTTTCCCTAACTTAGAATCTCATTTTGCCTCATGAAGCAATGAGTCTTCTACATTTCACTGAAACAAACAAATTGTGAATACTGCTCAAAACACGACCCAGCAAAGAGGTAAAACTTCCAGTAATTGACATACTGTGATACAGCAGTTGAGCATAAGCTAAGCACCAGTGATATCAGAACACAGACTGACAGTCTGCCATCCTTCCTCACCAGTCTGCCATCCTCCCTTTTGGGGCACCTGACTAGATAACCTCTGTGTTTTTTCGGTGCCCCGGCGTTTTTTCTGTTTTATCGAGTATACCTAGCAAAATGCATTCAGCACCGCCAAATAAATCTATCTATCTATCTATCTATCTATCTATCTATCTATCACCCTCGATAGCCTGAACCAGAGATGATCACTATCCGGTTTGCCGGTTGGATATCCGGCAGGATAGTGAGTTTGCAACCGGGTACGGATATCCAAAAACTGCTTTCAAACGGAAACCGGATACAGATCCGGATATCCGAAACGCTTTCATCGATATTTCGAGGATTAAGATTTTTGGAAAAAGTTGCACATTGCACAATCTTTAATTTAGTATCTTCAGAAGCATCTCTTCAGCCTTCTGTGCAGTGACTCCAAGTCTGTCTATGGTGTAATCTCTGAACCGTAGAGTAATCCCATTCCCTCTCTTCTGGGGCGCAGCCAGGATTTTTCTAAGGGGGGGGCTGAAGTTATGGAAGCAAAAGCCTTGAAAAAGAAAAATTGCTTATGATTAGAATAGTCAAGGACAGCACGTAATTTGTAGATAAACAATTGACT
>Ga0210059_1001900_pt1 | contig 32102 bp, 26 predicted proteins | sample Ectturendosymbi2_FD_188042 | JGI IMG/M metagenome (GOLD analysis project Ga0210059, IMG submission 188042) | Ecteinascidia turbinata endosymbiont from Florida, USA - Sample 2 (SPAdes) (version 2) | ecosystem: Host-associated > Tunicates > Ascidians > Unclassified | place: Key West, Florida... | reverse complement strand
ATATTTCTCAAATCTCGAAAATTCATAAACGCTTGGTTTGATAAGGAATGTGTTGCTACGCCTGTGGGACTGCCAAAGAACATTTTGCAATGCACCTGATCTCGACTTACAGTACAATGTTGGTGAAAAACTAAGAAAATAAACATCAATATCCTGATCGCTAAGGGGGGTGCTTGAGCACCTTCAGCACCCCCCCTGGCTGCGCCTTTGGTTTCAACCATGCTTTTTCGTCAAAGGAGATTCCGCGGTGAATCTTTGCTAGTTTCAAACCAAGATCCAAATATTGTTTCAAATTTTTGTGATGAAGAACATATTTCTTCTTTTCATTCAAGTTGGGAATAAGTTTCTCGATTTTTTTGATTTCAATCCGCTCTGGAGCGAGTGGATATTCATTGTGCAAATCATGAAGCTTCTTTGGGTATTCCAAGTCAACTTCAAGAATACATCCTCTCCCCTCTTGATCAGAAAATTCTCTCCAATTTTTCAAATCTGTCATCCACTTGAAACCTCTCACAGGCAGTGGCAAACTCATCGCCTAACCATAGAGATTGTTGGCGTCAAGATATTGGATGAAATTTGATTTTTCATTCGGATTGAATTTCTCACCCATATATTTATTGTTGGCTTTTGCATATCGTTTTGAAATCATTGAGACTCCTCCAAGAATGCCTTGCTCGATCATGAGAAGCATATCCGGATCAGAAAGAAGTTCAAGTTGAACCCCCGTGTTTTTCAGACAAGCATCCCAAGTCAACCCAGGCGGGTTGTAATACCGTGCTGGATCCAGTTCATAGTTCTTCATGCAAACATTTCTGAAATTTTCAAAGACATCTGCAAGCTTAAGAACGTCTGTCTTGAGATACAGATCATGATATTCTCGGAAAGTTGTCATCTTGAAATGTTTCCACTCCTTCAGTGCATGCTCAAAGTCTTTGTCAATGATATCACAGTCATTCAGGGTTGAATAAAATGACTCCTTTGGTGGAAGATTTCTTTCAGACAGTTTTTCCAGAGAGTCAAACCAATCATATGGAAAGACTCCCTTTCGCACCAACAATTCATTGACATTTAATTGTTCCTACACGTTTTTGAACTGATCTGGTTCGAGATTGTTTACAAGTTTGTCAAGACTGCTTGACATAAATAAAAAAAATCAATAACGCGAATTTTGTATTTGAATTTCTTGTTTTCGTCGTTAACACTTTTCGAGAAACTTATATATTTCTCCTCATTGTTCGGGATACAGTCATTCTGACCTTGTGTTTTCCCAAGATTCTTGATGAAAAGATGTGAGTCGTAACCTGAAAGGTTATGAAATATCATTGGCATATGTTTCGGTTTTCTGAAAAGCAGGTTACATTTATTATGAGCTGCTCCTCTGAATTGTCCGGAAAAGTGACAATGATCTCTCACTTTATCATCACTTCCTTCACATGGTTTCTGGCAAATCCAGCAGCCTCTTGCTTTTTCAAACTTTGCCTGGTCATCTTCGGAAAAAATCATCTCTTTCACTTCGTACGACCAAACTCGGTCAATTTCCTTCTCAAGCATGCCCACGAAGATGTCAGCAACATTTTCTTCCTCTTTTGTTTTTGTAAACAAGATTAGTTCTGAAGATTTGTCAAGACACTTAACGTGAAAGCAAAATCCAGACGGTTCATGCTTTTGGTAAGCTTTCGTGAAGCTTCTGTCTGGATCCGGTTGACATGAATCAATCGGTTTTGTGAATGACTCAAAGTCGGCATAAACCACAGTTGGCACTCTCATCGAATGCTTGTGGTTTTTGAACTCCAAGATTGAACCCTTTTCTGGAAGAACAATCTTGATTGCATCATGATTCTGGCAATTTTCTTCATGCTTTTCCAAAGCTTTCTCGTTTCGAAAATGGTTGAGACATCTCCGACAAATCACAATCTCCCCATGATGTTTTGAGGTTTGCATTGACATTAGTCTCGACAAATTTTTGACAAGACAATGATGCTTGTTCTCAAGAAGCATCAAATCAATTTATTTTTGTCTTTTGAATTTTAATATTCTCAAAGGATAAACTTTTGAGATGTTATCAAATCCAAATACATTCACAGATATCTCTGGATTGAGTCTCTCAAACTTGTCAATTGCTTGCAAACTCATTGGAAACTCAATTCCTTTGAATCTGAGAGACTCTGCTTGTTTTCTCAAGTGTTTTGTGATCCGATCTGTTTTTTTTCAATTTCCTTTTTTGCTGGATTCAAAGCTCTTGCGATACACCATTTGAAGCATTGGTTATCAGTGTTCTTAATGTTGATGAGCGCCTTCTTGCTCGCTAGAAATTTCGGAAGAGGAACCCAAGAACTTCCGTTCAATGGCTCATATCCAATAGTGTGAATATCAAGTGCCACAATTGAGTGAAATGTCCACCCACTCCCATTCATCTGAAATTTTGCAAGGTTCTCGAATACTTGTTCTGCCAAGAGACTCCACAATTCATTCTTGTTTGTTAATTCAAGAACAATTTCATTTTTTGACCTAAACTGATGTTCTTCCACAAGGCTGTGACCAGTTTTAAGATCTGTTTTTTTCCATATTTGCTCTCAAGATGATTTTCACTTCGGTTTGCGTTTGAATTTTTGCCAGTGCCTTTCGTTTCACAGCAGTCAAAAAGGATTCTGGATCAAATGTCACATTGCCGCTTGGTTCAAGTGTGGATTGATTTGTGAAACCCTTGAAGGAAGACTGTTTTTCCTCCACCAATTTCAACACCTTATCATCAATTTCGTTGATGAGTTGTGTCTTTTTGAGCTTTGCGACATTTTTGATTCCACTTTTCTTTGCTTTCACCAATAGATTTCGTTTTCTCAATTGATCCAAGTCTTGTGGTTTTGAAAGCAAATTTTTCAATTGTGCTTTCTTGAGTTTTGAAATGTCATTGAAGGCCCGAAGTCGTGCCTCGGCTCTCATTTGTTTGAGAGTTTTCTCTTTCCCGAGAAGTTCTCTCAAAAATCCATCATGGAGAGGTTTTATCAATTTTTGCAATGTTTTGTCTTTCATTTATTATAGGGTAAAATTTTTATTTAATTTAAAAATTTTTATCAACATCAACAAAAAAATTCTCTCTCCCGTGATTGGGAAAGAGAATTATTGTGGAAATAACACATTAATGATAAATTACTGTAATTTTTTATTCTCCCAAACTCTTCCATTGTTGTATATGAAATAAACTTTAGTTTTCCCAAAATACTTGGAAGCTTCTGATAAACTTGGGAAATATTTTATTTCATTTGTGTCAAGGTCAACAACCTCAACTGATTTTCTAGGAATTCTTCCACAACCAGGTTTTCCTTTCACACCTTTTTCAAGTTCAAGAGCTTGATCAACCAGCCCTTTTTCTTCTATGATTTTCCACATTTGTTTCCGATTCATATGAGTGAGCCCTCTGGTATTTTCTTTCAATACTGAAATCACCATTGGTCTCGAGATTTTCATTTATATTATGATACATTTTTTAAACTTAATATTCAACACGCATTTTCTGTCCGTCGCTCTGGAAAATGAGACTTTTATCACTGATGACAACGGCGAAAGCTTCTGTGTTTGAGGGGACGTTTGCTGAAAACTGAGCCTTTATCTGAATGTCAGTTACAGAGTTTTTCAGTTTTTCTCTCTGTTTTGTCACATCAAAGACAAACATCGGGAACAATTCCTTGTAATCTGCTGGACTAATTTTGGAGAAGAAATCCACTCTTCAACATTGTAAAACTTTGTTCGGAACGCCGCGGCATCTCCTTAAACCCTTGAAATTTTTGCTGAGTAAAGTTCAAGTCGTCGTAATCAATCTCAGGGCATCGACGACTATTCAGCACGACAAACATATTTGTGAGATTACAGCGATCGAAAATTGATGGGTTGTGTTGCTGGTTTCCAGATTTATCTGTATGAAACGCCACGAGTATCCAGAGAGGCTTGTCCTGGGCTGATTTCACCGACAATCGCCAGGTGAAATTTCTCGTTTGCTGGACTGAGATCGACTCTCATTGAACCATTCGGTAACCGAATGGGAGACTTGATTTAGATTCAATTGTTTCGGAGAGTGCAAGTTTTTCTCGCAAATTTGGAGTCACATGTGGCATATACCAAGACAGTTTTGTCAAAACAACCTTCCCATAATCAGATTCTGCAATTGCTGGGGGTTGTTTTCAGGACCTGCCGCCACTGCTCCAATTTTGAAAATTGCGTCATTATCACCTTTCCTCACAAGAGTGAGTTGATGTTTAAAACCATAAACAACTTTCTCATAGTCATCACAGAATCCAAAGATGTGTTTCAGTGGAACTCTGAATGAAAATGTGCCTTTCGGGTTTGGCTTTTGAATGATATAACCCTGACGAGCTGCAAATCCAATGTTATTTTGAAGATGTGCCGTTGTTTGTGAATCTTTCATCCACAATTGGTTCAGGCCTGTGCTTTTTTGAAAATCATCTGGAAATTTCAATAACCCAAGCATCGTTGTTGCTTGTCTAGGGAGAAACAGACTTTCAATCTCTTGTCCTGAAAGTTGGTATTTTATGTTGCTGAACAGATGCATCATAGCATTGTTTGTTAGCGTGATGACGTTAGCATTGACGTATTCGGTATCGTCAGCGTTTTTCACCAACTTACCGTCGAAAACCAGATAACTTTCACTCGGATGTGTGAACAAGTCTTGCGTTTCAATACTAATTCTAATTTCCCCAGGTCTGTTTAGGTCAGCGCCAATGATTGGCTCGTAACTGTGATATTCCTATTCTTCGATCGATTCATCAGTTTCAGGTTTTTCAGTAATTTTAAGCATATCCATTTATTATAGGCTTTTTTTGTTTTCACTTTGAAAAGCAGGTAATCTATAACTCAATACCCTGTTGAAATATTTGAGTTCTTCAATTTCTCTTTTTAGTTCATCAATATTGTTTTTGAAAGCTTCAAGCTTTTCCATGTATTATTTATTCAACCGCCTGACAAGGTCTTGTATTTTGATCGCGCGCTGCCCCGACCCAGCTATCAAGTTATTTAAATTAGGTGTTGTCACTTGTTGAGACCCTTGTGGTGCAAGCGGAGATGTTGAAAACACAAGTTTTGATCAAATTCGTTGTGATTTGGGAGTCAACTTTGAACTCGCAAAATCAATAGCTTTTTGTCCGACCTTTTGCCCAGCACTTCAAGCAATGTTCAAAGCTGTGTCGACAACTTGCTTTTTACTGATGAATCCTGAAAAAAAGTCTTTGAGCTTTGAAAAGATTCCAGAGCCGCCGACTTGGTATTTTCGTTTATATCCTCTTCTTATAACTATCATTTATTTAATGTCAGCATTAAGTTTTTATAAGCATCACGAGACAAAATTTTTTGTCTCAAAAGTTCATCACAAATGCTGAAGATTTCGTTTCGAAGACCAGTGTTTCCTGCCTGTTTCGAAGCCATCAAAAGTTCGAGTCGCTCACACAAGGAGTTTGGATCACTTGGGAGAAAGCCTTGTCCTTGTGTTTTTTTCTATTGACGTTTTGCTTTTCGCTTTGCTTTTTGTATTGTTTTTTTTTGTCATATTCATCCCAAATTGGTTTAATGAAATTTTTCCATTTGAAGCTTTTTCTTTCGTAAGGCATTTCTGGATTGCCTGGATGTCTTATTGCATCAGCTTTAACCTTAATTTCTCCATAATTTTTCATGCCATTTTTTGTTGGAAAACCAAGTTCTGGTTCTTTCATTGTGATAAGTTGCCAAAGACCTTGGGTCCCACGATACCTTTTACCTTTAATAACCAAATCGTTTCCATCTATTTCAATCGGATCTTTTCCTGTATAAAACTGTCCATTTTTATCCTTTAGCCCATAGTGTGAATGATCACCATCCTTTCCATACGAAGCACGCATATATTGGTCTGCAATTCTCCCAATATTAATTGACAATGGAGGTTCAGCGGGAGCGACAGCGTCAGCGTCTGGCAAGGCTTCAGGTTGAGGCATGTCCCAAGGCAATGCTTGCTGCGGTGGCATATTTTATATTGCTTCTTGAAGTGGAGCGAACTTGGAAACAATTTCTTCAGATGACGTTTGTTGTTGTTCAGTTATTGGCTTAAATATTTTCCAAAATCTTCATACATTGATTGCTCGTCTAATCCTTCTGAGCGAAAATCATTCTGAATTTTGTTCTTGGTTTTGAGATGTTCAGCGACAAGTTTGTTACGTTTTGATGGGTCTTTTATTTTTAGAAATGACATCTATTATATCTTTAAATTTTGGATAAGGTTCAAATTCATTTTCAACCGGGTTCAAATTAATCTCGATAAATGAATACTTTTTTATACATCTTGGGATCAAGGTTCATAATTTTTTGCAATTCTATAAGTTGCTCTGGTGTGGGTTTGTCGTTCAAAAATGCAGTGACTGTTGAGATTTTTATTCCAAGACTTTGTTTTTCATTTTACATTTTGTATTAAAGTTTAATAAGATCTTTGCTGTCAACCCAAGAGTTAAAACTTTCTGGATACTCCCTCCATTTCACCAATGACCTTGTTTTGCCATTCTTCACAATCTTCTCAATTCTGAAAACTTCTTGTGATGTCTTCTGAAGCTTTTGTTCATAGAAAGTCCCTTGAATTTCTTCACCATTGTAGTCAGTTATTTTATAAGTAACTGGGTTGGTTCATTGAATTTTTGAAACGGTGAACACTTCTTCTGTCCAGTTGGGATGAACCCTTTCTCAAAGAGTCCTTTCTTCTTGAGAATTCGGACTTTGTCACCAGTTTTGAATTTTGCTCTCATGGGTCGTCTTGTTAAGTCTGGATAGAGGTTTCTATAAACTCTCACTTCATTCTCTTTATTGCTTGCCTCAACAGGAGTCATTTTTATGCTAGAGTGTTTTGTGTTGTTGTATCTCTCAACAAAGTCGTCAAGAAAGTCAATACATTTGTTGGTATTGTTTGCCGTGAAATACTTGAACATTTTTTCTTTCATCGTTCGGTTCCAACGTTAGACCACCGACGATTTCTCCTCATTTTCAGTAGAGTAAAGCTCCACACCCAACTCCTTCACATGTTTGTTGTAAAACTCTCGGCCTTTGTCTGTCCAAAGCTTTTCTGATTTTCGCTTTGATTTTTTGAAAATGTCCTTGAACGCGTCTGCGACAGATTTTCCAGTTTTGTCTTTGAGCGGAAGCATCCAACCATATTTTGAAAACACGTCAATCACTGTGAGAAGATACCTGAAACCGCGGTTGAACTTTGAAAATGGTCTGCAGCCCAAATTTTATCAATTCCATTCACATACACTTTTCATTTTGCAAAATTTTTGATGCTGGGTTTGTGAAGTTCAGCTAAGTGCGAACTCCAATTAACCGCTAATCAGCTAATTGCGAACTCGATCGTTTTTTTAACCCCCATCCGAAGCGTTTTTTCGTCCCGATAATCGTAGAAACAACACCTCCCGCCATCCTTTCCTGAAGTGTAGGGTTATAAATACCATTAAGCTCTGTAACATATTTTTATCACAAATTTCGTTCCGAGTTTTTGTGTCTTTGTTTCTAACATAACAAATGTCATGGTGATAAGCTGCCTTGTCGACTCTGTTGATAGGTTTTGACCATGCCTTTGGAGTCATATCCTCGTTTAGTCGTTTGTTCAATTTCGTGCCAGGTCCTGTGAAGTTGTGACCCGGCATGTGCATTTCAAATGTTAGATTGTTGATTGTGTCGTTCAAAAAACCTTTACCGCTGGCGCTTATAAATTTTGGCTTTTTCGTTCCGCAAACAACACAGATGCCTTGAAGTATTTGACGGTTGTTCTTGGTCGTTTTCTGTTCACGTCTCTCGTTTCCGTAAATTTACGACATTTGACACAATATATTTGATTCATTTATTAAATGGTTTAATAAAATGAATGGAAATTAAAAAGCTTTCATGGTATGAACACATAGCAAATAAAAACAATCACCCTCTTTTACTGAAGAATCTGCGGGGTTTGATTGTGGGCAAATCAGGCTGGGGTAAGATTACTTTGTTGCTGAATCTTCTTCTTCAGCCAGGTTGGTTGGACTATTCAAAATTTTCAGTTTTTGGTAAGAGTTTGTTTCAACCAGAATACAAACTTCTAAGAAAAGGTTTTGAAGAACAATTGCCAAAAGAGACGATAATGAGAGTTTTTGAAAACTGTGATGATATACTGCGAGAACAAATTTCACCAAACGAGCTGATTCATGAGTTGGCAAAAAATCAAAAGACTCTTTTCAAAGACCCAATTGAGTGTAATTTTTATGAATCGGCAGATGATGTTCCAGACCCAAAAGAAATCTCTCCTGAGCATAAAAATCTGATGATATTTGATGACCTCTTGCTTCAGAAACAAAACAAGTGTGAAGCCTATTACGTTCGTGGAAGGCATTCAAATTGTGATTTTTTGTATTTGAGTCAAAATTATTTCAAATTGCCTCGTCAAACAATTCGAGAAAAAGCAAATTTCTTTTGTCTGTTTCCTCAAGACCAGAAAAATATTGATCACATTTTTAACAACCACGTGTCTCAAGACATGACGAAAGAAGAGTTCAAAAAGCTGTGTAAGACTGCGTGGTCGAAGCCACACAATTTTACTGTGATTGATTTGACCTCACCAAAGAACTGTGGGAAATACAGATCGGGGTTTGACGACTTCTATATTATTTAATAAATGGAAACCGAAATTCTAGAAAGAATTGAGAGAATACTTCTCCGAAAACTTCAACTCAGATTGTGGTTTCAGAGAATTCGACAAAAATGAAGACGACTTTTAACCCACCAATCGAGTTGGACCGCACACGAAAGTATGAGATGACTTTGGTCAATCTCGAGACGTACTATTCGTTTCCGAATATGTCTGATGAAAACAACGTTTTCAGATATTCTCCCGGTTTCATTGAGGTTGGGAGAGGTGATGAGGACGAGTCAACACGACAAAGACAATGGGTAGAAGTTCAAATTTCAGAAGGCAGTTACGATCTCATTGATATTGTGGAAACAATAAAAATTGTGATGAAACGAATTGGGCATAACGATGAATCTAATAAAATAACAGCAAACACCAACACTTTGAAAAGTGTCTTGGAAATTCAAGACGACTTTCAGGTTGATTTCAGAGCGCGAAATTCAATTTCAAGTGTTCTTGGATTTCGAAATCAGGTTTGCGAAGAGGGCATTCACGAATCGCAAAATGTTGTCAACATCTTATCAATAAATTCAATTCTCGTGAATGTGGCGTGATCAGGGGGTCTTATGTGAACGGAAGAACGCAAAACACAATTTACACTTTCTTTCCAAACGTGTCACCTGGTTACAAAATTGTTGAGAACCGGAGAAACCTTGTGTATCTTCCAGTGATTTTAGATAAAATCAATAAAATGGAAACAGTTGTCACAGACCAAAACGGAAAATAGTTGAATCTTCGTGGAGAAAACCTGACAATCAGATATCACTTGAGAGAAATTTAATAACATAACATAAATGAGTTATACCAATGTGCACGTAAACATTTCTGAAAATCAACAGCAAAAATTGAAGAACGCTGTTGATACAAATAGCCCCGTGAACATTCGTCTCGGCTACGAAGATTTGTGTGGAAGTGATGTTCTTGCTTTGACCAATTCACAAGTGAACAGAATGACAAAAGCCTATGCGCATGGAAAAGGCATCACAATAAAAATGGGTAAACGTCAGGTTGTTCGCAACATGAAAACAGATGGCGGGTTCTTGTCGTTGTAAGCTGGTTTAGCTGCAAAGGCCCTGCCATTTTTGGCAAAGACTGTTCTCCCAACATTGGCAACTGGGGCACTGTCAAGTGTCGGGTCGGCTTTGGCGCAAAAAGCGACAAACAAGGCCGTGGGAAATGGGGTGCATTTGAAAAAAGGCTCAAACATCGCAAGAGTTGAAACGGACGGTCAAGGGCTGTATTTGAAACCATATAGAAGTTCGGGGTTTGGTTTGGTTGGAGATGGTTTGTATTTGGAACATGGGGGTCAAGTTATTAGCGGCCATGGCCTTCTTCTTGGTCCAGATTCTCCGTTGAAAAATATTCCAGTTCTCGGTTGGCTGCTGTGAAAGTGTTGTGAATTTTTTGACATGAAATAAATGTGTAAATCAAAGGAAAAACGAACTGAGCAAAAAGTCACGCAAGACATCAACCAGCACAAAAATCAACACATCAACCAAGCCGTTAGTTAGCAAAATAAATGCAAAAAACTAATAATTAACCAGAAAATTTACCAACAAATAAATCAACATTTGAATCAACACATCAACCAAAATGTAAAGTAAAGTGATTTTTTATTCATTTAATAAAAATGAATAAGGGTCATTTACACAGACTTCAACAAATACATGAAATTGAAAAACAAATCCATTTTGAGAAAATTAAACAAGAGTCAGTCGTTAAAAAGTATCATCGTGGGATCAATTTTTTTCATGTTTGTTTCATACTTATTCAGTTTTGTATGTTTTTGTTGAATGCCGGCTTTTTAGCCAATTTTCAAGAAACCATAGGCAAAATTTCAGAAAAGATTTTGCACAGATTAAACTTGATTTTTGGAAGTATCTCAATTTTTCTGAAAGGAATTGAAAAATTCCTTTTCAACAAAATTCAGAGACATGAGAAGCAAAAACTTTGATTGAGATGCAGCTCAACTCAATTCGTAACATGGTTTCAAAGGCGTTGACTGACAACGAAATTTCTGAAGTTGAGTTTGAGAATATTCTTTCTCAGACGAGAAAACGAAATGAAACATACATAAACTTTGAAGAAGTGGATTTAGAAATTGATAAGATGTTGCCAAATAAATGGGAAAGTTTTGTTTAGAATAAATGAACATCCAAGTTGAAAACGTGGTTTTACCAAACAAACCACTAAGTAACTTTGAAATCGAAGATGTGGTGAAAAAGATTGGTTTGAAAAACTTTCGTGGTGTTTTCTTGAGAGACACTTTGCCAAAGAAACCAAAACGAAGTGAGTGGGCAACTATGAACCTAGACGACACTTCTGGAGATGGGACACACTGGGTCGCGTGGTTCAAACATGGTGATAAAAAGTGGTATTTTGACTCGTTCGGATTGCCTCCACCAACTGAACTGAACAACTACCTTGGCGATGTGTTCTATCCAACTGAGCACATTCAACCGAGGCAAGCAGTTATTTGTGGTCATCTTTTTCTTTTTGTTTTAAAAGAGATGCAAAAAGGAAAAGGGCTGCAGGAAATAATCAACACATTTTGGTGATATAATAAATGCCAGTTGATAAATTTGGACGAAGTCCAAAAACGAGACAAAATGTTACAAATGTGAGTGGAGTTTCACAAGAATATGTGAACAGCAACTTTTTGCGAAAAGGTCAAGCCATTGACAAAGCATGACAGATGTCAAAGCATTGTGAATCTTGGCAAGGCACAAGAACCAAAGGACGCAGTGAGACGGAAGTATGTGAACGAAAGATTTTTTAAAAAAGGTGATCCGATCGATATGAATCAAAACGCAATAAAAAAACGTATTGTCTCCAACCGAAGAAGGCGACGCGGCGACGAAAGGCTACGTTGACTCGAAAAGTGCTGGCGAAAGTGATTTGGATATGAAGGGTCATTTAGTGAAAAACGTGAGATGACCAGAAGAAGATCATGAATTGGTGAATCGAGCATATGTTTATTTTGTAGCAGGCAAAAGTTTACCAATTGAAGGGGCACTATGGAGGGGCAAAGTGATATGGACCAGCATTCAATAAGAAATTTAAACCCAAATCCACAAAATGAATATTAAGTGGTTCCGAAACAGTGGATCGAAAACAATGTTTTGAATTGTAATAGCCCTGCGTCCACTATGGCAATAGATTTAAACATTGATGGGAACCATGTCTCATACCTGAGAGCGCCAGATCAAAATCACCACGCGGTGACAAAACGATACGCAGATACGAAGCTGTCGCTTTTGGGTGGAAGTATGCAGGGAGGGATTGGGATGGCTGGAAACAGGATTTCTCACTTGGGCCACCCTGTGCAGAGCAATGACGCAGTCAGAAGTTTGTGCAACTCAAAAGCTGTGTTGAGCCAACAACCAAAGTTAAGACTTGATGCGAGAAGTTTGGCACTGTTCAACCTCATGATTTATTGGGTCTGTTGAAGAAAAACATGTGCATCTTCCAATCGTGTTACTGAAAAGACTTCCTCCAGCTGGTTTGCGGGGTTTCTCTTTTCAACCAAATGCTTTTTTAAGAACTGATTCAGCTCTTCACCACTCAATTGACTCATTCTTTTGGTTGTATTTCTGCTTGATGAATTCCCAAGAGAGCTTGGTAATTTCGATCGTGGTTTTCTTGGAGGTCGGCCTAAATTTCTAATTTCATAATCACGCAACTTTTCAAGGTAAGCAATCCACTCTCGATGATACTGAATGTAATCTTTAATTACACTTTCGTCTTCTTCACTCCATGGACTGTCAAACAAATAATCTTGAGAACTCACTTCCTTTTCATCAGAGCCTTGGTTTGATTCAACTGATTTTTGTGAACTACTTCTTGTTAGAGGCACGTTCGCACAAAGTTTGTTTCAAAGCTGGCAACTGAAAGCCGGTTGAGCGCAAGTGATTTGCCACCGCCCCAACAACTGTTCGTGAGGTGTTATGAGGTTTCACCTGACTTCAACTGAATGTGCCGAAGGCGTTAGATCGAACGTCACGCTTTTGACAATGAAATATGAAGTGCCGTTATAGGGGCAGGGTATTTCTTATTTCAAAAACACACTTTTTTTGTATAAAACATTTGGGATCACCATCGCCGACACGTCCCGTCGCCGAAACGCCGTCGCCGAAACGGTATCGCCAAACTGTCCTAGACCCCCCGTTGTCAACAAACCGATGGAAAACTAATCGGGTTCTTGGCATACCTTACGTTGTTGACTTCGAAAAAATATGCTACTCTTAACTTTTTTGATGAAACAATTGCTGATTCCAAACTATATGAGTCTTACCTTTCGTACGAGTTGTTTTTGATGTGGGAGGAGGTCAAACGAAGGAAAGAATTGACCGTTGTAAACACAACGTCGTAATTCTTTGTGATGACAAGGTCATTTGGATAAATTTTCAGAGGAAAGATTCTGAAACCAAACGTTTTATTGCCGTACTTTGAATCTAAAGTGTAAAGTTGTATGCACACGGCACGCGTCCTGTGCGTTTTTTGAGCGCATGCGTCTGACTTCTTAACGTCACGTCTTTTTCTGATGCGTCTGGTATTGTCTGCGTTCGAGTAGAACCTGTTTCTATATTGATGCATCAGACTCACTGCTCTGACTCACTTTTACTCGAACGCAGACCATACCAGACGCCAGGACCGTTCCTAAGCCGATGCAACCGATGCAGCTGCATTGGGCCTCGCTCCTCTGGGGGTCCCGCGCCATAGTGTTTGGGTAGATTATTCAGTTTTGCCAGATACACCTTGTGCTTGAGCATTCAGTGGAAACGCCATATAAATTTCATTGTTAACAAAGAGCGCTCTCGTCAGAACTAGCAAATTTCCTCTCGAACGTTCGCAAACGTGTTCAATTCTTGTGTTAGTGCTGCATTGCATATATTGCATATCTGCGCTCTACCACGATCGTATCACGGTTGACTGAACGCCATGACGTCACAAAATCACTGCTCAGAGGGGCCCCGCGCCTAGGTCTTGCATTGGGCCAAAAATAGCACATGCGCCAAAAATAGCACATGCGCCAAAAATAGCACATGCGCCAAAAATAGCACATGCGCCAAAAATAGCACAGGACGCATGCCGTGTGCATCCAGCTTAGTGTTTCCATGCGCCGTTTTGAAAGAGTAAGTATAATGTTAAACCTAAATCTCACCACAATCTGAGGATAGCCATTTAAAATCACAAAGTATAACGAGCTCAAAACTTTTAAACGAGCTCAAAACATTTATGCTTGCGTTGAAAAACTTAATTTTTTGCAGCATGCGGAAAATCTTCGGCGCTTACAAATTACAACTTTTCTATAAAAAATATTCTGCTTTCAGGCGCAAATCTCTAAACTTTCCCTAAAGCAAAAATTACTTAACAGTACTTCGTACTGGGATTGAATTAACTTGTAACCAAAATCACAAAAGCAGTACAATGATGTTATTTCTATTTTCAATAATTAACCTTTAAATTTTCGCTTGCAGTGACGTAAGCTGGTTTTAGATCAATCTCAATCGTTGAAAATTTCTTTTTTTGTTAAATACATTACATCCTGTTCTTTAGTAAACAAAACACACAAAACACAGCTGGCTGCAGAACTTCAAAACTGGCTAGCATCTGTTAGATTTGCAGTAAATGTAAACAGTAAGACGGAAAACTTATAGTGTGTATATCTGGACCGACCGGTACTGGACCCTGAGTGTGGGGTTTACATTTGGTATAAAAAACACAATGGCCGTATCCAGAATGAAATAAAAAATGGCTATATACATAATTGCTGAAAACAATAATGGCCATGTACAGAATTGTGCTTCTATTTGCATGCCCAATCTACAGTGCTTGCTAAATCAAACAATCTCCGATTGAAGACGCCAGACGCTCACCCATTTTTCGACAAAGTAAAGAAAATCTTTGTGAAACCATACATCAGTTTTATGCCCACAACCAGTGGATTTGAGTGATTCTTGACCAGCTCCGCTAGTGACTCCAGCTGAAGGCACTTATCCGTGAACGAAGCGCTCTTGCAAAGCGGTGTGGCATTGTCAAAGCGCTGCACAACGTACCTAGACACAGAACAACTGTAATTTCTAATTATCTCTCCAGGAGTCAAGCCTAGGTGGCAAATACTAGTTTGCTTCAAATCATCTTATCTTCAATACTAGTTGATATCTCCATCTTGCTGATTACAACCTAGTTTGAGTAACTTGATTCACTAATTGTTTTTGTCAATTTGAATATGCCTTGGTTGTGAATCGAGGTAATCGAAGAAACTCTTGTTGTTCATCAATCAATCAGTCGTTCTTAAACGTGCTTGCTCCAATCTTGAATAAGCTTAGGGACTGATATCAGCAAATGTTTATCCCAATATTTGTTAACATTCATTGCATTAACGACTTGATCGAAGTTGCAAATGCTTGCATAGTTAACTGCAAAGGGGTTTGAAGAAATATGTTTTAAATTTCTCGAAATTGTAGAACTTATATTGATGTTACGCGGATTTTCCATATTCATTTAGTTTCTTAAACGTAACTGAAAACTTCTGGACCATCACTATCGCTTGTGTGACATCACCATGAATCAATGCTTCGGAGACTTTTTTAAACTTTCGGTATATTTTATATATTCACAAACAGTTCTTCAAAAGTCTGTAAATATTCAGGATGAAACTGGAAAGCCTCTTAGAGCCTTATAAGAACAATAGCGAAGCAACCAATGGTTCAAATGAAATCATTTTAGACGTTTTGTAAAATAAGTGTTTCAACGTCGACAAAGCTAGAATTAAACGTAAATGTTTCATGCCACATACCACGCATGCAGAGCGTAGGCACAAAAACGCGGACAAGCATAACAATTCATCATTACAGTGGTGATGAAAAAGCAGGAATCCAATTCGTCTGAGTCAAACATGAAAGTTATGCAAGGGCGTCGAGCCAATGTCAACATTTAGCAAGAGGTTGTACGTGATTCTCCCCGCTGCTTGCATGTTTCTTCTGTAATTGTTATAAATTGTCGTCTGGGTAGGAATCCAGTGCTACGAAGTTCTTAATTACTTAGTGTGGTTTGCAGGCTGTTTATTGTTGTAATCATCGCACATACGCAGGCTGGCCTGGTGTTACAACACAGGCGTTTTCACAATGCAAGTTACGTGTGTTATGAAACATACGCAGTTTAATACGGTTATCGGACGAATGGAATAATAAAAATACTGGTGATTTCCGAAGATACTGATTAAACGTCTGCATGGTCGCCTGAACGACGCTGAGGCAATCCTGCCGTGGCGTTGTATTTCAGCAGAGAGGCCACAGGTCGAAGACTTGCACCTCTCGGTATGCGAAATGCTCAGAGTTGATCATTATCCTTGAACAATGTGGTAGTTGTTGACAAAACAGATGACGTAGTAGAGGAAGGGGGTCAGGGTGGCCATTTTATGGAGTTTGGAGCCGGATCAGGGATCAAGTAGATCAGGTAGCGAGGGGATTTTCCCAACCTCCCTTCACCCGACCCATATTTTTCATATTTTTGAAATTTTTCATATTTTTGCGTTATGGTAATATTTTTCATATTTTTGCATATTTTTTTTCATGTTTTGGATGTTTTTTCTTGTGTTTGATATTTTTTCTTTTTTTCAACGTTTTTTCCTGTTTTTTTTTTAATATTTCAACATGTTTTTGACTTTGGTATCATTTTCGCGTTATGGTAATATTTTTCATATTTCCAAGTTTTGATAATATATTCATTTTAATTATTTGTTTCACATTTTAAAGTTAACTTGTTACTTTAAGGTTTTGTCTAAGCCGGTCACTTCACACTCTAACCTGTCACTGATTGTCGAAGCCCAAGGCGCGCCCCGGCATGCCACGTTTTAATCCGATAAGCAAATATTCAAGCTTGCTTCACTTGAACATCATTTGATGACCGTGTGGATGCTAGTGTCAAAGCAAAACATATTCACAGACGACAACCTGCTAACGCATTCTGTTCTTTTACACAGCATACAACCCTGAACGTTTCCCTGTTTTAACAAAATCAAACAAGAAATTTCCCATTACGATTGCTTTGACCCAAAGCGTGAATTACTTTACAGTAAGAAGTAATCACTCGACTTCCCCTGTTCTGAACAAAACTAATAACGACCGCGTGATTCTGCGGCACACAGTATTCACAAAACTTGCCTGTTTGTTTCATGTCATCTTTAACATTTCATTTTCTTACGATGTATTACTCATTACGACTGCTTTAATCTAAAGCGCGAATTACCTGACAGTAAGCAATCATTCAACTCTCCCTGTTCTGAACAAAACTTGCACGATCGTATGATTCTGCGGAACACAGTATTCACAAAACTCGTAAACTGTCGTATCTTTCACTAATTTTTTTCAAAAACTGGGAATGTTTCAGGGTCAGATGGCATTGACTACTGCGTCGATAACTAACCGCACCTCTCCGACACCTGCTCGCTGTGTTGAAGCATCTTTTCAAAAACTGTATGCAATGTCACAGGTCTTGGATCAATAAAAAAACTTATGAAACATATCGCCAACGCACTATGCATCATTTTGCGAAAACACAAACCACCCATAACTGCTGCAGCAAGCGTTCACTTCTGTTTTGCGAGTTTTCAGTAACAACAACCGACCCCTGGCATCAAAGGTTATTGGAAAGTTTTCAATTGTTCAAAATAAACGAACCACGAAAGTTTTGCGGCGTTGCTTTTATACGAAAGTACAAATCATTTCAAAGTTCAAATGCTACATGAGCTATACTTTGATCCAAACTGGCCACACCATTGCTTCAACCTGTAACTCACTGCGTGGTGGAAATGCAAAGGTAAATCCAATCTTTTGAATAGTGTGTTTGCAAAAAGCCATGCTGAAGGTTTAACAGTCACCTCTTTGCATCAAATCTGCCTTCGCACACTCCCACTTTTATCATGCACTCGAAGTGACACTTTATTCTTTTTTGTTTTTTCTAAAATCATTTGGGTAAGCAAAACTTACGACGGTTAAAAAGATGCGTTAGTTACGACCGGCAAGTTCTCCATCAACTTTTCTTCCGACCAATCCAAATGTACAAAACGTTCAACGATGTTCCTACTCTCACTCACATGTCGAAGCAGAATCGATTTAACACAAACGAATAATTTCACTGTCCCTATATTCAAGTTTTCAGAAACAACAACTAACCCCCGGGAATTTTTCATTTGTTCAAAATAAACGAACCACGAAAGTCTCGTGGCGTTGTTTTTATACGAAAGTGAAAAACATTTCAAACTTCAAATGCTACATGAGAGATATTTTGATCCAAACTGGCCACACCATTGCTTCAACCTGTAACTGACCGCGTGGTGGAAATGCAAATCGGGTTTTAATCCGATAAGCAAATATTCACGTCCGCTTCACTTGAACATCATTTGATGACAGTGCAAACCCTACTATCACAGCAAAACATATCCACAGACGACAACTTACCAACTCATTCTGCTCTTCTGCGTACCATACCCCTCTGACCGTTTATCATGTTTCAGCAAAACCAAACAAAAACAAGTATTTCAGCAGGTGCGCTTTCTCCAGTGAATATCGTAACTAGACCAGCTGAAACCGGCAACAACGTGCTCTTGCAGGTAAGAGACGAATCGCTCTTTCACGGCCTGATGTTGCTTGCTATTCAGTTCGAGTTGATCAGAAACGTGCTGGAATTTATCTTTCAAAATCTCACAAGCAGCATCAGCAGTTGTTTCGAGATACTGCATTTTGTCGTGACCTAGGGCGCTGTGGGTGGACGTTTGTAAAACATTTCGGTTGTTCAAGTTGGGCACGTGTGCATCGTTCTGCAACGGTCACAGTTGAGCGTTCAGCTCTGTTTTGCTGGTTGTCGGTAACATCAATCACCCGTGATGCTAAGTTTTGTGGAAAGATTTATCTGTGCAACGCTTTTTCTCCAGTGCTCTGTTCAGAATTTTAACATCACCACTATCCAATCTTTTGAAAACTGTGTCTGCAAAAAGCCACGCTGAAGGTTTACCAGTCAACTCTTTCGCATCACTTCACCTTCGCACACACCCACTTCTAACCTTTATCAAGAGCTTGAAGTGTAACTAGATTCTTTTTTTTTGTTTTTCCTTAAATTATTTGGGTAAGCAAAACGCACGACCGCTAAAAAGATGCGTTAGTTACGACCGGTAAGTTTTCCATCAAGTTTTGTTCCAACCAATCCAAATGTGCAAAACGTTCAACAATGTTCCATTCTCACTCACATATCCAAGCAGAATCAATTTAACACAAACGAATAATTTCACTGTAAAATCTGTCGAAGGCGTCTTTCACAGTTTTGTATTCGTTAATTGCGTGTCGGTGCAACGACTATCTTCAAAATATTCGCAAGAGCGCATGTTGACAACTTAACTCCACCGCTCTGATCCTGTCTCGTCTTTTCAAAAACAACTGAACGCATCGCCACAGGTTTGGATATAGTTGCATGCACTCGCCACCAATGGACTGTGCATCACGGCACCCTTTGCATCACCTTGTTCGTCATAATTTCCAACCTCGTCGAACTGTCGCCAGTGGCGTTGATGATCAGTGGCAAGGTGATTTGATTGACTTGCCAAATCCGAAAATGTTCAATAACGGTCACACGTTCATGTTGATTGCCGTTGAAAAAAAACTAGCAATTCTACTCTCAAAACCTTTGCAAAAATTCTGAGCAGAGGCGAGCTGAAGACATTGTTTTTGTCATGGACCATGGTCTTGAGTTCGCAAACAAGCTTTTTCAGCGCTACCTTAAGAGGAAACAGATTTACTTTTTAACGGCACTTTAACCAATACCTGATCTACCTGATCCCTGATCCGGCTCCAAACTCCATAAAATGGCCACCCTGACCCCCTTCCTTTACTACTGATGAGATTGCAATAACTTCTGTTGTGAACCCGAAGTCGCGGTGCGCCTCCCTATTCTCTTCAAGAAGTCTGGCAAGGAAAGTGATATCCGCAGAGCTTCTCTCTTAACTCACTGGGACTCAGTACCATCAGTGAGAGACTTACCTACCAAATTTACAACCAACTTAACAGACTACCCAGCATTGCACAGGCGAGTATTTTTCCGGGCAACAGAGAAGAGAGATGCCATGGCTGTTGCAGCTCGTGACTTTGTCTCCTTTTTTCTTGTAAATGATTGCTACGATTGCTGTTCGCTATTAATATGTTCGTGTCTCTTTCCTTTCCTTGGGAAAAACACCTGATCTCCTCGTACAGTTAATGAAAATGTGAGGGCAGCGCAAGAACTGATTTCCGCCACATTTAAAATTCTTGCTGGAAAGCTTTCTGGTCCTGTGGTGATCAAGTTGTCTCGTAGATCAGCTCGTCTTTAAACTCCCCTTCATTTGTCAGCGTCGGATCAAACACGCTTATGAGCTAGCGCACGGGTGTTTTATGAGTATAGTGTGCTCTTCAACGTTCGAAACACCAAATGACCGCAACTGGAAGTTCCGGAAACGTATGCAGCAGCTTATTTCCGAAAGCCAACACCTGGATTCGTCCAAGATTAGTCAGCACCGATCTCTTTCAGTTAAGCTTGGTCTGCGATTCTGATCTCGCTCAGCGTTGCAATGTCAATGTTATAGCGAGACAGTTCATAAGCAACTACAGCAGTGTGTCGTCTGGGACGTTCTGTGTTATCAGAATCGTATGTTCCATGGAGCAACGTTGATCTGGTAAGATTTTGGTGTTTGATTGTATCGATTGCTGGAAGGGATAACCTAACGGCTTCAAAAAATCGTTTGTGTCAGAAAATGGAACAGATAATTTTGGATCACCTTTTCTAGGTACCTCCTCTTAGATGAGGTGACCTGTGTGGACCTCAGTACAGTTGTTCAGTCACTTAGAAAGTTGCTGAGTGAGCCAGGTTTTGCAGACCCAGGTTCCAATGCCCTACTTGTGTGTTAGTTGTAAACTATGGAGGCCCCAGGTCACCTAAGATCTGCCACCTTCGCCTTGAAGTTTATCGAAAAAGGCTGACAAAATAGGGAAGATCGCGTTGACATTGAGTACAGCATGCGCAACTGATGCTTTGCTTGGAATAAAGTGTTGCAGTCTTTACACCATATTGGTCGGTCTGCACGCCATTGAATGGCATGGCTGGGCCAACGATGACGGAAAAGCAAAAAGCTGCAGGAATCATCCAGAGTCCGGATGCTTGCAGGTTGCTTTCGCGTGGATCCAACACGTCACCAGCCTGCCTTCACAACTAATGGGAAAGTTTTCTCATGGTTTACTCCACCAGTCGGCATTGAGGGTAGTTTTAGTACTGTCTCATGGGCATGCTGCCAGCCAAGGCTAAAGATCATGCCAACCCTGCACAGTTTCTCAGTTTTACTGCTGAGATCTCGGTCGCGCCAACTCTCGTAACAAGTCACCGTACGTGGAAAATAGGGGGTATCGTGTGAAAGCGTTGCTACGTGCACTTCTGCGTAAGAGAAGCTGGGTTTATTTCCCGTGGCTATCACTACACCTGATGAGAGGATATTAGAGGCACCTAGACTTCTCTCGGATCAGAAAAAAGCTTTTTCTGCTCCAAAATCCCCAACAGAAATACCAATTTTTTGTTGAAATAACATATGGTTTCCTACAAAATAACATATGGTTTCCTACTATGTATTCAAGTTTAGTAACAACCGAATGCGATTTTTAAGGGACATTTCCAAGTGTTAATAACTTGCTTCTTTCTTCAATGCAAAAGCCCACACAACTTTGTGCTATTCCTTGTGAACACTATACGGAATGACCTAGTTTGTTTTTGGCATACATTGACAGTGTATTTGTAAGATGGCCTCACAATCGCTATATTGAGCAAAGTCTGGATACATGCAAACGTTTGATCTGCATCTAAAACACGTTTTCGTGAAGAATTTAAGAAAAGCTGCAGCTGACCTTATCGTGGCTGTTAGTTCCTCTTTGTCCTTCTTCACCAGCATGACGTCATTTCCGTTTTCACCCATTATACAAGCTCCATAAATGCGAGGTATACCTTCGAGTCCTTGCATTTCAAGAAGTTTGTTTAGCTCTTCCATACCGCGTGAAAAGTACTCTTCATCGGAGTTTTTGAAGGTCTTGATATTGAGTTCCTCAACAGATGCCGTCACATGCGGAGGTGAAGACCCTCGGGTTGCATTTCTTTTTAAAACGTACGTTGTTGTGGGCAACGAAATTCCCTTACTTATGTGTAGAACCCCATCTGTTAAATTGTTCCCCGCAACGTCTTGTTTCAGAAAGGGCACACTGCTGCTTTTTTCGAGCTTGTCTATATCGTGGCAGCTAAAAATTTTTCCGTCATTAAAGATGCTTACCAAGCTTTCGCTTGGTAAGCGACGCCAATACATTTCTTCCATTCTACTTAGCGCTTTTGATAAAAATGTCCTGTCGTCGATCGACTTCAGAACCTTAACAAACGTAGGAGAATCCTCTTTTCGTCTCGAAGGAGCCGAAACCTCGATGACTGGTAGAATTTTTTCCAAACTTTCTTGTTCGCTTTTCCAGTCGTACTCTGCACACGTTCAAGATATAGAGAAATATAAATATAGATCAAAGCCGGATATAAAGACCTACAGAAAGCCGTTGCTGTTTTGTAGAGTTCTGAAGAAAGGACTATATTTTTGAATGACTTCTACAGGAGATCTAATGCCTGGTTTGCCAATTTTCCGAAGTGTTGCATTTTACATTGAAATGTGATACAGGCGACTGCTGATAGTGTTTCACTATCAGTCATCCGTCTGATCCTGACGCCCGAATGAGACGTAGACTTTCTACAAAAAGAAAAGGTAAGTTTTTAGCTACAATTACTTTTCGAATATTTAAAAATTAGCAGTGTGTCTTGTATTGTCAGAAGTCAAATAAAAAACTAAAAGCAAAACGTCTGGTGCATAAAATTGGGATAGACTTAACAGTTTCATCAACACTAAAAAAGCCTTCAAAAAACTATACATTTTTATTTTGAGACTTTTTGGATTATTCTTAATCCATCTTCAGTCAAAAAATAAAGTAACACTTGACAATGCTAACAATTCAAAACCAAAAGACTCTGTGACGCAAGAAATAACAGTGTGACGCAAAAGACGTCAAAAGCAAAACCAAGACGGTCAACCCTGTCAAATTCGCTAACAGTGAAAGCAGGACCAACAGGTGTGCAGAAGGTGCTAAAACAAAACCTGCATCAGATCGTAATTTACGTTTTGATTTGTTCGTGTATAAACCAGTCACAAAGAATTCCAAAATATTAAATCCTGTTTCCTTAGCAGTGGATACCCGGACTGGTTTATAGACAAACACATCAAAATATTTCTCAACAAACGTTATAAAAACACTCCTAAAAATAAGCAAGAAAAGAGGACTGACATTCGAAGAATTCAGCCAAAGATTTATACACATATCCAGATCATTTCATGGACTTTAAAACTCCTGAAATCTTTGCATCTGCTTTTAACTACCGCGAATTATTAATTAAAGAGACACTTCTGATACAAGAACAGCAACCCGAGATTAATGTAGACAATTTTTCCACCCCTTTATACCTCTTCAATACGTAGATTTTATGTCATATAATTGGTTGATGCTCAGTTCTTATGCTAATACACATTACGTGCATTGCTGTTGGTGCTGACGTAGACATAGCGTACTGATTGTGAACTTGAAAATGTTAAACAAAATTTTTGCATCCTTCGTTTGCAGTGCTCTGTGAAAAGTCTTTTGCTGCTAGTCTTGGCTTATTTACGTAAATTACGATCTTATGCAGGTTTTGTTTTAGCCTTTTCTGCATACCTGTTGGTCCTGCTTTCACTGTTAGCGAATTTGACGGGGTTGGCGGTCTTGGTTTTGCTTTTGACGTCTTTTGCGTCACACTGCTATTTCTTGCGTCACAGAGTCTTTTGGTTTTGAATTACTAGCATTGCCAAATGTTGCTTTGTTTTTTGACTGAAGGTGGATTAAGAATAATCTGAAACGTCTCAAAATAAAAATGTATAGTTTTTTGAAGGCTTTTTTAGTGTTGATGAAACGTCTGGTATTTTGATTTTTAAGAATGATGAAACAATATTTTTAATAGCATGAGCTGAACAACAGGCGCATATTTTTTGCTTTTGCAATCAGTTGTTTAGAAAGCTTGTGAACATGAAAGTAGTCTACTTATCAGCAAAGCTTTCGACACTTTTTCATCTGGTGAGCATTTTTCGTAAGCAAAATTATGCGCAACGTAACACGTACTGAGCATCTTATTCACAACTCGTTGTCTCATTGCCGTACAGAAGAAAGAACGCGCACCATCCGAATTGCTGCTGGTCGTGTTAAGATCTATTATCATTTTACTTGAATGTATTATGTGCAAGGTGACACGCAGCTTCCAAACGTATTTTAGATTTACATGGTAAAGGGTTAGCTGCACAACTAAATCCTAAATACAACTGTTTGAATGGTGAACTATTCGCTCTCCTCACTGCCTTTCCACAAGTTTTAACGAATGTTAGCAGTGTTTCTGGAACCTAATTGGTAATATATTTTTCTGTTGTTCCAAATATTGTAAACACCAAATGAAAGCTGCATGACCAGTTTGTCACGCAAAACTATACCCCGCATAGCCTGACCACGATGGTAATAGCTACGGTAAGCTTTTATTCCAGTGGTTTTCAAAGTGTGATCTGAAAATAAACTTTCCGTTAGGTCTGCAGAACATATATATCAGTTGGGAGTTATCATTTCAAACTGATAAAAAGCATGATATAGCCATTCTTTGGTCACGACGATCCTGTGTTCACATCCACAGTAACACGGCTTAAAGATACATATACGCAATAACCTTTTACTTTTGCTAGCAAATCCTAGCTTCCATTACGTTTTGTTATTGGCTTGAGTTTTTGCTATCTTTGTTGTTCAGCAAAAAAGCGCACGGAACATCAACGAAAATCTAAATGGGGATCAATTGTGCGTTGCGATCACAAACCACAAACGCCCTGAGGTGCAAAAGACATTGAGAATTGCCTTTTTGGTCTCAGGCTACCTTCAGTGGCCTTTTCTGTGCTAGTTAATTTTCTGACATTGCGAGGTGAAGGTATTCTTCTTTTATAATGTGCATGCTTCTTCACACGATTTTTGAATGCTTTGCATGCAGAATCGCCTGAAGTATAAAACAGTATTGGGTTAAACATTTCTCAAACACCAGTGCATAAATAGAACAACATTGATTACACTGGTTGCTAACTGAAACTCTTTTTATGCGATCGAGAATGTGTCGTTGATCAGCAATGCAGAATATAGGTGCGCTTCTTTTACAGCCATTATTGTTTTATATTTTTTGTAGTAAAACAGTTCGTTAACTTCCATGCATTTAACCACCTTATTTAGTTTACTGCTTCATTTGTGATATAACAATTGTCTGTATAGACTTCGTTTGGCGTAGTTGCATTAAACCACAGTTTTTTAGTGAATTTCGCCTATGTTGCATATCTATGCTGCTTCAGAACAAGTTACAACTTACTCAAGAATGAAACATCTTGATAGTAGAGTATGATTATATTAAACGAGATGATTGCTAGCAGCGAAGCCAGAGAGAAAGTCTTGGATGAAACGTTGAATCTTGATGCAAAAGCATTTTTCATGTTTCTTTCTCTTCAGTGTTTCAGCACCTTGCTTTAGGTGCATGTCAAAAGATGTTTCTCATACAAATCATTGTCTTTCACGTTTAAACTTATATTTAATCAATATAACTTGCACTTTGTGGTTTAGACAAAAAGATTTATAGCTCTATATCTAATGAAGAAATGAACGATGACTTGTCTTTTGGCGTATAGGATTCAGTAAAGTAAATGTATTTGGAATAGGCAAAAAAATATTTTTTTAATTATACAAATGCTATCCCAATTTTAACAAATAATGTTATAGTGTTGTTAGAAAGCTTGGCAATCTGAAAAGAAGACTATATAAGCTAATGCTATGCAATGATAAGAAAATATTGGAACTTAAATATGTTTATTTTCAGTGGATCTTCAGCACCAAGAACATAGAGTTAATTTTCAAACTTATGTTGAACAACAGGTAAATGCAACAATGTATTTGAAATTTTTAATTTTTTGTGGCAGAAAACAAATGTTTATGAACACTGAAGCTAGCTTCCTGAAACTGTGCTTGCTCAACTCGACAAATCTCTTTCTTAGTGAACTAGACATTAATTACATTTACAAGCTATCAAACCAAATATGATAATGGTTAGATGATTGAAAATTTTACGTATGAGTACTAGGGGTTGCTGTGATATGAACTTGTTGCTTATAGGTCAGAAATCCCTTTTGAGATATCTGATCACAGCAAACAACTGCAGAAATACAGTAGACCACCTTTAAACCCATCTTGGCCCCAACTGATTTCAGGTTTAAAGAGGGCCGGTTGTGTTAACCGGCGCACCTAAGCCAGCAGCAAAACAACGAATCAGGATGGTAAGAAATCCCATCAGCTACTTAGCAACTCAAGCGTTTCTGCTATTGCGCTATCTTGCCGAGATCTCCTCACTGCGCCATGTACATTGACACGCACCTCGACTGCCATGACTTAACGTTTGACCAAAGAAAGCGGAAGATCTACAGAGATAAATGACTGGGGGAGGAAATAGAACTACGCAGAATGGCGGTACCTTCGAGAATAGTCCGTTACGTCAGAACAAGCCTGCGCTATTTACAAATAAGTTACACATGGAATTAAAGATGGATATATAAATCGCAGTGTGGATTAACTGGGAATTTTAAGATGTATTTCAAATGGAAAAATTAACTTCCAAGGTAAAGTGGTTGATTTAACCTTGTTTTATTCAACGGCTTCTGCTGTAATTGTTTTTAAAGTGTATGGCCATGCGGATCTGGATTTACTATCAACTAACAAAATTATTTATCCTTACTTTGGCAAAACATCTGGCATTCTATACAGTCTTACAAAGGTCATCGAAGTTTGATATCGAATATAGGTTCTTTAGCCAAAATGAATCAGTCTGTTCAGGCGAAACCTATCACCAGCCATACAACTATACGCGTGAGTTAATATCAATTTACAACAATAACGTCTGCTTGTCAAGTAAGCTTAGAATTTTACGTGAGGTTTATCTGCTAGTATCAACTTTCGACACTGATATGTACAACTGAGTTATTAGAAAATAAGCTGTATGAAGATATAACGTCATCGTTACACGATTGCCCATGTTTTGGCAGATAAATGTGACAACCGAGCTTAAGACTTAAATGAAGTTTTATTTGTTTTGTGTTTCGTTTTAATCGTCGGCAATCGTCAGTATCAATGAAAACGTCTCGCCGCTCTTTCTGTCCTGTGCATCTTTCAGTAGAAGAGAAGCTCAGTCGAAGTTTATCAAGTGGTTCCATCACACAACAATACAGCAGCATTTTATGGATTTTGGCAGATGATATCATGACCTCAAACCTGTAAATTGTTCTTGCGTTTTGCAGAAGAAGCCAAATGTTCATGAAAAGGAATGAATTCTTTTAACTAATTTCATTTAACTCCTTACGTAGTGGATCATTGCAAACTTGATGTCAATCAGTTGTTTGAACAGTGTAACAATAAATTGCTGTCAGCTATTTGTGCTACGTTTAAAGCAAAACACAGTTTTTAATGTCTATTGACTGTGGAAAAACACGTTTTGATGATTGAAATTTTATATATTTGCTTTTCCATTGTTTGCGATCTACTTTACTATATTTTATTCTTTATATGCTATTAATTTCAAAGGCGTCACCTTGAATGCTCTAACCAGAGAAAGAAGTGATGACCCTTACATTTACCATCTTTTGCATTTTGGACTCTAGTGCAACATGGTGAAGGATCTGGCCTCAGTCAAGCAAAGTCCATAAACTTGTATCGCAATGTGCGGCACTGCCTAACAATTGATATCTGTTCAAGATCTTATCACAATCAGTTTTTGACCATTGAGATACCCTCAGTTGCAAAAACGTTTGCGTCACATAATTTAATTGAAATTTACCTTTAAATACAAAAGATAAATATCTAATGTAATCAGGCATGCTATTTAGACAAAAAGCGACATATGCTTCTAGAGAAATGAATGTACTCTATACGAGTACAAATCACAGTTTAAGTTTTTCTTCCAAAACCTAATGAGCTACTGAATCTAAAGAAAACTTTGTTTAAAGTCAAACATTGTCTTTTAAAATACATCGTAAATTATATCTGTTTCTTTCTGCTTCTTCATTTTCCAGCACTTAGTTTATCGTCTTGTAACAGCGTTACGCGCAAGAGCCAAGTTTAGTGAAGTGCAGTCATTTCCCTGAACCTTGCTTTTCCGTGTCTAGTAACAGCTGTAAATTTTACTACACAAAAGCGCTAAAGTAACTGAACCATGGTTGCAACTTCATTGGCGCCGCTAACAACTTTTCCTAGCACATCCCAACCGACGCATGCCGCTATGCCAGGGCGTTTTGTCATTTGAAAGAAAAGTCCTGAAAGCGGAACTCATCGTAAGTTCCGAAATGTCGCAGCAGCCTTCCAGCGTTTTTGAACAATGTCCTTTTGATGTTTATCACATCGCAGCTCACCTTCGTCGTTTTGATTTTCAGATGATTCATGGTGAGGTGAATACAATACAAATTTGTTGCTTGGCTGGGTAGATGTGTTTCTCAGGCAAAAAGAGCGATGGCGTCATATGTTCGCCCCCAAGACACATAACATCACGATATGACAAAAACGCAGAATTTTGAAGATTTGTGCTTCAAGTTTGGAAGCTGTTAAAAGTGGAAATGCTTTTAGATAAATTAGCACTGGCAACGGCTGTTTATTTAAATAGTTTTCGTTTGGTATGAAAGAAGTTCTGTAAAACAAAGTTCTCTAAAATTATATATACTTAGCAAAAAATAGTGTTTTGGCGTATTTTTCAGTAGAATTGGCAAGTACGACGTTCATATTGTAAGATTTTCTGGTGTTTCAGCCCGTACTACATAGATAAAAAATGAAGCATTGATTGCTTGACTTTTTTTAAAAGCAGAGCCCAGTCAGCTGATCACTCCTCGAAAGTCTACAGAAAACCTAGACTCTTTGTTTGGCATTGATTACTTTTGGCCAAATGATCTCAACAACCACTTTTCGATGCTTCATCATCATGAGTTTAGTAACTGTAATGTGTTATGCGGGTTACCTTGTGAATGTAGAAAGCGTGATAAGAAAAGCAGGTACTGTTGGCGGATTTTTACTGCTGCTTATCATCGAATTTGTTTTAGGCCTACATGTGCGCTACCCGAGAAGGCCTCATCATTTCAAGCGTTCCCTCGTACAACGTGTTGACATTATGTTTGCTTTTGTTCTCGCTAACGCATAAAGCTCCATTCAAGATGGAGATTTGTCGTCAACGAGTCTAGACAAACAAAGCATGCAAATCGTGGAGTTCAGGAATTATATTCAAAGTGATAAATCTCGGCCTCATCACAAACACCGTATTTATTCGATTGTAAGCCGCGATTTATGATGAACAGAAGGCAGTTGTTTTGTTGTAAACATCATTATCAAGGTTGCCAAAAACGCGAAACGTGCTGGTACGTGAAAATATCTCAGGGGCTTGCGTAACCTATGTACAAGTGCGGCTTACATTGATATGTTGACAACATTTCATCCGGTTCACAATCAAAGGCGGCTTATTAATCAAGGGCGGCTAACAATCGAATAAACACGGTATTAAGAGCGTATCGCCTGCAAAAATTTGCACACAAATGGCCCACTGAATTTACCTGGTGGTATGCATGGGCGCAATTAGGTGGGAGACACGAAGGACGTGTCCCCCCACTTTTTCAGACAGTGGGGATATAATATGACATGTCCCCCATATTTTTCTCTTTAGGTTTTGTAATATATTGGTTTCACACCAAGCTACCCCGTCACATTTTACAACAAAATTGTGCGCATGGTGGTATGACTGATGTTGATCAGATTGTTAGACCTATACAGTACATGAATACTTTATCTACCTTCAGGCGGAAGGTGCCAGGTTGGATTATGCAAAAAAGCCAGCAATAAACGCAAAATTTAATGACAGCCAAAGGTGTACTTAACTTCATGCAAACAATTTTTTGTAAACAGAAGATCTGGGCCACCAAAAGATCTTTGCTATATCTCGATGTGGGATAATCAGCATGGACGTTTTTCGCTTGACATTGTCAAAAACGTGATTGAAGCAACAACACCATAAATATTTGTTTGATTTTTAAACCTTCTTTCCGACCTGTTTACGACCTTTAAGTTCAAGGTAGCAAAATGATCGTAAATGCAGCTTTGGCGTTTAACAATACATGCGGCGAAACGAAAAATAAAGTAAAATTTCTTGCTGTCTACAGTGTCAACCGAGTAAGGCAGTTCAGGGTAAACAAGCTTCCGTTGGGGCAGTTAAACGTAGAAGTTGACCCACTCATCAGTCTGGAAGCATTTGTGACTCAACTATCTGGAAACGTGACGTGACCGATAGACGGCTAAACACTTCATGTCGTTTCAGCAACAGACAAAAATGGCCAGGGGAGAAACATCTGTGATCGAACTTTTTGCTCGCGAATTTGTCTCATCAGTAAACTTTTGCGCCATAAACTTTCGTCCCTGAAACGTCTAGTTAAGGAGACCGATTGTTTTGCAGTGCTATCGCCGATGTGTCGTGTCGCAAAGCTATACTGTAGTAGGGTGGGCCCAACAAAAAGTTTTGAAAAAGGGGGGTCTTAAATCCTGGCAAACTGCACAAAAACAGGTTTTAAAATGAATTTCGGTGGTTGCCACTAGCAACCACCGTGCAACCACATGACAAAGGTCACCAAAAGGTCAACAATCATAAAATTGGTGTAACCGCTGTAATGAATTGTCTGTTGTCCTTAAACTGACCCATGCTGCATCAAACACTGCTTTTGATTTCGTGTTTATCGCATTCTAGGCTGACTATTAGTCTACTGCTTTATCTGTGTAATGCATAAGAGCAAAATCTTATTAAAATGAAGATTCTGTGATAGATTTCCTCTACAATGGACTGCTTTTTTGTGTTTTGCAGGATGCGTGTAGTTATTTCTAAGAGAGAATGGTAACAAGGAGTACCTCTATTAAACTAGCTAAGGTCTTGCGTAGTGGGCATGTCTTTCACAGCAAAGAAAAATTACCCTCAGTAAAACTTTCAACCAAAAGAGACGTAATTGAGCGTGTTCTGAATGAAGAAAATTTCCTACAGCAATCTGCAGCAGGAGTGGTGGCAAAAGAATTAATCAATATTTGGATATTTTGCCATGTTTACCCAGTAAATGAGCTAACAGTAAAACAAAAAATTTTTGCGCTTATGAAAACTTTCAGTTCAATCGATCGTTATAGCAAAAACTAGCGTGGAAAATCTTTTCTTCAAACAGAAGCAAAATTTATGAGAGATATGGATGAGCTTTTCGACATTTTTTGCTCTGACAACCAGCAGAGAAGACAGCTTGGAAAACAACACCTACTTCGAATGACAGACAAAGATTACGAATTCTATTCTGACCAAGAAGGACCAAGGTTGATGAAGTGTTTCAATATAGTTGAGACACTAACTACCTCTGATGTAGAGTTTGCTAAAAGAACACTGGGCCAACAAAAGCTATTGGATTCATCACTCCCATCAGAAAACGTAGGTGCTGGTGCAATATTTCTGGCCAAACATCAGACAATTCATACAATGATGCTTCTCAAGCTTTGTCAAAGTCTGAGTCGATGTCTTCAGAAGAGTTGTTTTCACAAGAACCAAATGAGAAAAACAGGATGGAGTGGCCAAATTTAGCTGTGATGTCAGAACGTTATCAACTATCTGACAGCGCAAGCGCAGCTGTAGCAAATGCTGCACTGAAAGGTGCTGGCCTAATTACGGATTTGGACAAAACCTATGTGATTGACAAAAACAAGTTGCGAGGAGAAAGAGAAAAATGCAGAAACACAATCAGTGAAGAAGAAGCAATATTTTACAAGTTCATTGACGGGATCTACATTGATGGAAGAAAGGATGCTACCTTACTAACTGAACACGACGCACAAACTGGCAAATATTATCATAAAACTGAGCTCCAAGAACACATTGTTGTTGTTGGGGAACCAGGTGCTTCTTAAAGCCTGTCTCTCCACAACATGGTAGAGGAATTACCATAGCAAATGAGTTGTATGATGCTCTTAAAGGTACCGAGTTAAGTGACACCCTAAAAGTTGTAGGAACAGATGGAACTGCATCGATGACGGGAAACAAAGTTGGATTCATTAGGTGCTTGGAAGAGAAACTGGGGAGACCATTGCAATGGGTAGTCTGCCTTTTGCACTGCAACGAGTTGCCTCTAAGGCATGTGTTTCTTGAATTGGATGGAACAACTAAAAGTCCTGACAGTTTTTCGGGGCCT
>Ga0210059_1001899_pt1 | contig 32106 bp, 25 predicted proteins | sample Ectturendosymbi2_FD_188042 | JGI IMG/M metagenome (GOLD analysis project Ga0210059, IMG submission 188042) | Ecteinascidia turbinata endosymbiont from Florida, USA - Sample 2 (SPAdes) (version 2) | ecosystem: Host-associated > Tunicates > Ascidians > Unclassified | place: Key West, Florida... | reverse complement strand
AGTTCATATATTCCCAGGCAAGAAAAATTACAGGTCTACGCTTGTTCTTTGTTATCGGACAGTTTAGCGCTGTCGCTGCTGTTACTTTCTCTTGTCTACGCATAAACATTTTAAGAAAAGCCAAATGCAAACTTTTCATCTGGAAAAGTGATACCGTTTTTGGAAAATTTTTTTTTACTTTTTGGAAAAGTATGGTCAAAACATTTCCCTAATGTTACAGTTTTATACATTTTTGTTATAACAACAATTCGGCTTCTTGACGCAGTGGTAGTGTGGTGTGGCATGCACCTGTCGAATTGGTATGCATGGTTCAATACTCGGTCAGGTGGCATCAGAGACATGAAAAACGGTACATTTCTTCCACCGTGCTTAGTGGTAATGGATGGGTGCAAGGGGGAATAGGAAAACGTCACTCACGTCTCTGCCACTAACTTGCTACCACTGCAGCATTACGCTCATCAGCGGTGCAGATTTAGCGAAGATTGGCGACAGCAACCATTCCTTACACCTGAATTGGGTATACAAAACGAGTATAATGAAATCTTCTTCTTGATAGTGACTTTTGGGAGCATTACTGCTACTTGCAAAAAATCTTTCAGTGAAATTGAAAAGGCTTGTTTTCATTTCAGCGGAATTCGGAGAGTTACTTGTAAAAATATATTTTTTACTGCATTGAGACATGAGTTTCGGGAAAAGATATTGCTGCCATTTCTCTTCTTTGCTATTAAGATCATTTAGCGGATCAGTAGCACGTCACCGATTTGTCCGAAAAATTTTAACAAAGGTTGCGTGACTGCAAACGTTGCGACCAGCTCAACATGCACACTTTCGGCGTTGTGTATGCAGTGCAAAGGTTCCAGCCCCATCGCTCACCAAGGAATGTGTAACAGCCTTGAACACAACACTGAATGCTAATCCGCCTAAACTCGTTTACGTTGTTGCAGCATCAACAACAAGCTCCAATTTTTGGCGTGTCTGCAGTGCTGCAGGAGCGGCAGTACTTGCAAGATACACTAAAAGCTGAAAAGTGTTTTTGGAGATGGTTACAAAAGACGGCAATCTCCTGCTTGTTTGTTATATTATTGCCACCTTTTCGAACTGACAGCGCGTTTATGTGGAAATATTGTTTGAAGGTACGACGTGCTTCAATCAAGTTATACCCAAATTGCGTTGGTCCTGGCGTGACTCCTTTGGTTGTCGTATTTGTCCCTTCCAAATGGCCTACTTTTTAGCCCACATACGACTGATTTCCTTATCATCGCAATTTATGTCTTTGTCAGTTTGTATTGGTTACTTTTGGCGCTTTTAGTCTGTGGCTAGGATTTGGTTCCTCGACCGAACAGCGTATTTTTGCAATCTTGCGCAAGAGCAGAAAAGTGAAAATTAGGTCACCAGTGAGAAGTCGCACTGCAGTTTCCAATTTAAACAAGTACAATCCAAATTAAGCAAGAACTTTTCGAGCAAGCGTCGACTCAGTATCGCATTGCGTCAGTAACAAAAATTGTGTTTACGAAATTAAGACCATGCTGTTCCACCGAAAGATACAGCGTTCATCGTGTCAGCCGACTCTGCATGGCTATAGAAAGTCGAGAACAAAATAAACAAAAAGCAAAAGACGCAAACCATAAAAATGATCCAAATTGCAAAACAGCGTCAGCACTGGTGTGCTACAAAGGTGGCTACTCCTCGTAAAATATGAAACTCCGATTTCTGGCGACGGAATCCTCTCCTTCAAAATGTCGAATAAATTCCCCAAATCACGTAATGCAATGCAACTGTAGTGGTCAGTTTATGAAAGCAGTAAATGTTATTAGAATTTTTACCAGTACATATGCTTGTGTTTAGTTATGCACAGCGTAAAGCCAGGAGCAGCGCAAGTGATGACCAATGCAAACGACAAGAAAAAGGTCTTGTTTTTTACCCTAAAACAGGTGCATTGCATAGCCACCGAAACGCCGGTGCCTTTTAAAACGTTTTACATTTTTATCTTCGGTAGTTGAACTTTCAAGCAATGAAATTGATTGTATTCAAAATTTTCAACTTTTCTTTGCACGCAACAAGTCCCATTTTGATTACACAAATCAGTGGTTCTCAACACTTTTTGGCTCATGGATCAACTTTTTAAAAAATGTCTTGTGGACCACTTAGCTATGCTGGCACCTCATGAACAACTAGTCAAAACTGTATTGCACAAAGGTCAGTGAATGCTTTTTATCAAGGATTTATGGAACTCTCTGCGGACGCCTAGAAATTCTAGGTGGGCCACCGTTGGTCCACTTGGACCACGTTGAGAATCACTGGCGTATTTTGCCATGGGGTTTAGTATAAATGTTGCTCCTCATTGTATGGAACAGGTTTTATGTTGATCTATAGCATGAGTTTCCAACCTGGGGTACATGTACCCCTAGGGGTACATTTGCCTATCTGAAAGGGTACATTTATTGCACAACCACAACACACTAAGTTTGAGACATAAAATTGGAGTGTACCTTTATAGTTCTAAGAATTTAAAAGTTATATAAAAATTCAGTGGGTTTTTGTTATTTTACGCAGCCTTTTTGTCATAAGATATTTTTGCTCACCTGTCAAAATGCTGAAGGGTACATGGTCAGAGAAAGGTTGGGAACCCCTGATCTATGGTTTCTATTACATGTTTTCTTGAAAACCTGATGCGTGAAAGTTTGTTGTCATAGAAAACCTATACATTTTAGCCACACTTAAATACGGTAATGCGGTTTTGGGGAAAACTTGATATTTGTCAGTTTTGACACACTCGCAATTTTACTTCAAGTAAAAGTGTTACATTTCTGTGACATACGTGAGGGTCATGGTTTCAGTTGCGTTGGAAAGAAGACCTAGCAAAAGTTGGCTCGTATTACTTGACGATGGTCGAAACACTAACGAACTGAAAAAGTTAAACTTCTTTATTTTTCTTTGTTTCCATTCGTTCAGGGGCAGCCGGTCGCACATTGTTGCATCGAAAATAATGAGACACTGTATTTTCTGCTGTCGAGAGCTTCGGCGCAGAATTAGAAGCATAAAATTTTCTTTCGTCACACATAACGATGGTGATGCGATCACGCAAAGCGATTTTCTTTTTTGAAATAACTTTTAGCAAAATGATTTGTTGGTGATCAACCCCAAATGCAGTAGGTGCGTTTGATGCTATTCTCCAAAAACGCTTGACCAATGGCGACATCTGTTACATGCGATTGACTCTTGAAAAGTTAGTGTAAGTATTGTTGGGTGCTGCTAAAGCTTTTTTCATGTTGCGATGCTCAAGGACCACGCCGTCGTCTGAAGCGATAGCGTCTTTTTCACCGTTGGACTGAAGCGCGTCCGACTGAAAAAGAACGATCGCTCCATCGCACTTTTTTTAGTCGTCGCTTTCCTTTCACCAGATATATAAATACCCGGTCTCCTTTCGCTTGAGCCAGATTCTGGAATCACGACGAGAAGCAGAGCATTAGGTAATTCAAGCAGAAATCTTCTTGAGGAAAGGCGAAGCACCTCAACTATCCAGTCACCAAGCGATTGTTGCTAGGTTTTGCAAACAGTCAAACACAATATTGAGCTACTGATTAAAAATGTTCGTTTGAATCGATAATGAGAGATTTTATGACCGGCTTTACGGCAAATTGTGAGAAATTGGTTTTGCAGAGCACATTTCTGAAAAACCGAACAGGCGTCTGGAAAAAAAACTACAAGGCTGTTTCATTGAATTAGCCCTATATTTCCTCGGCAGAAGTTCAAGCAAAAAGGTGAAGAGTACCTGGGTAGGGAGGTCGGGCCGAGCCGGCGGGGAAATCTTCATAGTTTTTCCGATCATCATGATCTGATATAGTCTCCGTACGCATTAGAGGAGTTTTCTGAGCAAGAGTATACTCCGTCGGTCACTTAACGGGACTTCAATCAGAAGGATTTGATTTTGGTGTAATCGTTTTGAAGAGTCTGGCATGCTCCGAAGAGAAGCGTTTACAATTAAAAACAATCTATGTGTTTTTTGTTTGTCTTTAACTTCACATTTGTTTAAATTAAAGAATTTTATATGAAATGGTAAACTTGGTCCAGTGCCGTGGTGAAAAAATGTGCCACCTGCGCATAATAGTCTCAGAACATCTGTGAAAAGAAAAACTTGACTGATACTAGCAATTTCCTTTATAAGGGCAGTTCAATTTTAGAAATTTTAGAGCGCAATTTTAAATCTTCGCAGATAACAATATCAAACTATTTGGAAATTTATGGCTGAATGTACTTCAAGAATTTCATTTTTGTAAACCTCGAGCCAATGATTGTTTTCATGAGAAAGTGTTGACAACCTCGACATAATCTGAGGTTTACGACGCCGACGTAACTATTTGAGCAGGAGCGTAGACAGGCAGGACGAGACTTGAATATGGATATGCGGCATTGTAAAAACGGCCTTCAGTCAAAGCACTAAATCATTCGCGGCGCCATTCGAATCTACTTGCCGCCTCCTGCCAAAAGTAGAATTAAAACCTTAGCCGTAAAGTAAACTCTTGACCCCTAAAGTGTTGTCTGCGCTTAAAATCCCAGTAGCAGAGTCCGCAGAGAGCGAAACCAACGTGGACGCTTACACCAGTAGAGCCCTCGTTCTTCAAAGGCAAATTGACAACATTTTACTACTAGCAAAACAAAGCGGCTCTGCGAATGCGCTTTGAAAAGATCGTACGCGCTCATGATACGCGCCTATATAGAGTACAGTCTGGAACAGCTGCTAGGGCACAAGAGCGCCGTTTTGCGGTGGTATATCGGAACATTTTGCTTCGGCAAATGCCAAAATGAGCGTGTATTTGTTGCGTTCAAGCGGCATTTGTTACTTTGAAATTCCTGAAGCTGGGCGTTGCTTAGCGACGATTGCGGTAGATGTAGCAACGTTTTCGTAGGTGATCGTTTGACGTTCCTATCTGGTTGAGACGCAGAAACTGACTCTATCTTTTTTGCAGCTCGACAAAACAGCAAGCGTCTATCTAGGCACCTTGCTCAGCAAAGCTGCTTGTACGACCTCTGGAAGCCATTCGACTCAAGGGGGAGGATTACACATTGATCGTCGATAAGGAATTGACCGTTGCGCTATTTTCTGATTACCACGGCGAAGAACAAGATCAGATGCGGAGTTATCTTTTCAGGAAGTAATTATGTTCGCCCTTTTCTCTCTGAAAAAATCATGCGCATCAACCGGCCTTCGTGCGACTTGCTGAACACTAACGCTATCGTCATTGCATCCTTAAGAAACATTTCAACGTCATTTCGGCGTTGCTTCAAGTCCGTGACGTCATCATTTCGTCAACGAAGATTTGTGTCGATCTCAGCGCAGTTTAGCCTGTTCTTGATTTGCTGCATAGTGACATCATCGGCAGAGAGTCACGCGCGCGCGGCAATGGGCTTGCACACGCAAGAACTCATGACCGCTCTTCGACTTCGAGAGCACACTGACTCCGTCGCCGAACAAGACGGTGGCTCCTGGCCACAGAACCACGTTGACAAATCGCGTTGCGGCGCGTGTGCTTTTTCCAGAACCTTGAACGACCTGTCGGCGGACGCACTTTTGCGTGCGCACGAACTCAGTTCACTGGGCAAGCGAGCTTCGTCTGCACACACAAGGTCTCTTCTTCGACGGTGCGGATTTTCCAGCTTTGCTCAGTACTATCGCTTGTGCCTTGCCCCAGGTCTGGACAACAACGACCATAAGCCTCAAAACAAACCCACCTCGACGGACTCTTCCTCGAGAACTGACGTGGCCAATAAACCTGCTTTGGCAAGAAGTGCGTTAACATTGTCAAGACGAAAAAGAGTAGCCAGAGGTGACAGACGTCTGCGGCGTCTGTTCAGCCGCACACAGTGGTTTTTGGAGATCACGGCGGACGGCACAGTGCGTGGATCCCTGGAGAAATCTAGCACAAGTAAGAGCCTTGAAATTTACATTTATTCTTAAGCATGTTCAAAAGCAATGCTCATGAGCAATATTTTCCAACGAAGGGCTGATGTAGTTGTCTAGTGTGCGTTCTTTGCAGTAGGAAAATGCGCGCATAGAGTGACTGAAACTAGAACTACCACCCGCCAGCAGCAGCCCGCACCGCTTCATCGTAAGCAACGCAGAAATCAACCTTTCCGGCAGACACCCACCTTGCGCAGCGTTGCGCAAGCATGCGATATAGTATTTCGCAGTTCAAAAATAGGGATTCGCTTGTCGGGTGTCCGTTGATCGGCAGCAGGGCTGCATGTCTTCGGTTTCCTTTCGAGATGTAGTTATGTTGCTGGTGATCTCATCCTGCGGTGACTAGGTAGCTTGTAAAGCATTTTGAGAGGAACATTTTCCATTCTAGCTTGAGACTCTGCGGAAAGTGAAACTTGTAGTTGACGTTGCAGACGACGTCGTGATCGGCCATTGCTTGCCCGTCTGTACTGATTACTTTGGTTGCAACGGGCGGAGACAACAGCAGTCTAATAAAAGAATGTCTTGGTCATGTGGACACAGGGGAATTTTTCTGAACCCAGACAATTCGATTGGTCAAATGTAGGTTTCCCACAATCGCCCTTGGCAGTGTCTACACAGGCTGATCGGCAAAAACAAAAATCCGTTACTGTCGTCACTGGGGCTCACTTTCAGCGTAAACCATCGCTCATAGCAAGCATGGACACAGTGATCGGCCATGTTTGTCTGCAAATAGAGGTCCGAACCAGGTTTGCCAGGTTGTCATGAGTGAAACACGCCACATCAACCATTAAAAATGCCAGAAAGCACCAAAAAAGCCAAAAATACACACGCAAGGACACTTTCAAACACCCATAAGTTTGCGCAGCACTTTTGAAAGACAATATATTCATGTAAAGAATAAAGCTCACTCAATTAATAAACGTCTCGAAAATTTTGGTCTTGTTAAGAATTAACCTGAACCAGCAAAACCAAAAGCATGAAACAGCAAAACTAAAAATTGTAAAATTCTAGTGCAGAGTTTCCTGTAAAACTTTATCGTTATGTGTGCAGAAACAGTCTTCAGATATCATATGTGTGCAGAAACAGTCTCCAGATATCATACATGTGCAGAAACAGTCTCCAGATATCTCCACGTTCTGCCAAAATCATCTTTAAATCTGTCAAACCGCATAAAAATTAAATTGGTCACAAAAGGCCAACCGAATTCCATTTGGCCTTTTTTCAAAAATAAAAAAGATCCAAAATAGTTTAAAAAGGCCAAAATTAAAATTTGGCCTCAAAAAAGCAAAACTGGCAACGCTACTCCGAACCACGTTGAACGTGTTTATGACGGAATATGTAGCAAATGTGAAGTGCCTTTTTCCTACGCTTATGTGCTTTCTCTAACTATTTCATATTTTTATAACTTTCAGCTTCGTAAGGGTTGATAATAATCGACCCGTATGCGTTGTTAAAATTTCAGCGGAAGACATCTGACACGAACTTACAATGCCTGCACTTTCGTCACTTTTCAAAGTCTTTGTTTAAAGTAGTAAGTACCGTGGGTGCTCGACCTCTTTCGAGTGTGTCCTTTGTGGGTCGCTGCCGGTCGGAAAGGATGCGCGTGTCTCTCTTTGCTGCGAGGCTCGTTCAGCAGCACAAACTGCCTTGTGATTGAAAGCCTTCGCTTCTTTTCGTACCGGGGGTGTCAATCAGCACTGGGCTAGCAAGCGCAACTCAACGTACAGATCGAATGGCAAACGTAGAAGTTGCTTCATTTCACCTAACCCGCATGCGCAGAGTAACCTGCTGCCGTTGACTTATTTTCATTCCAAGCAAGTCAGTGGTTTTTGGCTTCAGAGTAAGGCGGTGTGCCTTTCTTTTCTATGAAAAAAGTGCATTGTGAAAAATATCAAAAAATAAATATACCTTGCTCCCAGGTCATAAGCTCACCATAATCGGGCGGGTTAGAAATCCTGACTGAGCAAAAATTCCTGGAAAATCGAAAAGAACATTGTTTTTCGACTGTTTTTCGCTGTTGTTATCACTTGTGCTCATAGGCAGCTGCGCAAAGCGTGAACCTGTGAATCGTAAAATTCGGCAGTGTTCTCAAATGGGATCTAAACATTGTGGGAAATTGCAGGGTCTTTCGCACTGATAATTGCAGTTTCGGTGCAGGCAGGGCAGCGATGGAATTCGGAATTGGTTGTGCCGCACTGCTGCGAACAGCAGAACTTTGCGTCCGCAGTTTCACGCTGCTAAAAATAAAGCGCGTAACCCAGCGTTTCAACGGCAAGGTTAAGTTCAGGTCTGCATTTATAGCGCAAGGGCAAACGACAAAATTGCCCGGTTGGGTCTATCGCAAGACATTCCAGGCGTGATTGGATTTATGAGGCTCAATTAGGGCGAGGGATGCCCGGGCGTGGCGTTTTGTGGAACAAACCGTTTGCTGCAGTGTGTGTCAGGGTGAACTAGCAAGCTGTGGGAAAATCTTGAGAAGTTAGAAGTAAAACGTAACAATGAAGACGAGTATGCGACAATAAGGAAACTCTCCATGCCGTGGACATTTTTCACTCTCTTTTCAAATGACTTTCGTTGTCGAGCTTTTGCCGTTTAGTCTTGTCAAAAATATCTGTAAAGGTCAACTTGTAAAGTTCAGAAGTAAAGTTTTTTCGCTTTTTTGCTTATTAAGTGGGACACAGGCATTGATCTTGTACCTGTCGCAATGAAGTTTGTGTCAAGTGGTTTTTACGCGTTGAGAAAACGGGCAAGATTTGTCAATACTTTCAACATTACCGTATGTTGTTCCTTTTAACAAGTAGAATTTTTGTTACGGTTTATGTTGTTCAATCAACCCCAAAAAGGTTTTCACATTTTGTGTGCTTTTTTAGAGAACTATTCTTCCTGTTAAACTTCCAAAAATTCTTTTATGCCCTTTTCGGGCGTATTTGCAACTGCTGCTCTTAATTTTTTAATTGTGATATCTGTGATAGAAATTCATAAAACAAAGAAAAAATTCGACTTGAGTAATTGCTGAAAAAGATTGTTCCTTTGTTGCCAGTTCCACTTCAGGAATGACGAGGAAATCTGCTGCTTGTTTCATAAAACACAATACAAAATACGACTTTACCGTAGCTTGGACCAATACTTCGCCTTCGTCCGGCAGTGACAACCTGTTTCTAGGCAGACAAATGGCTTCTGCGCCGTTCCCACGGGGTGCGCACGTCGGCGACAGATACCTCTGTAACAAGCAGTGGTTCATTTGTAGTGCGTGGTCCCACTTGTCGACCTCTGAATTGTTTTGACAAACAGATAAAGAGCTTGCGGTCATGCCAAAATACACAGGTTGGTTCATTTTTTCTTCGCTTCGAGACTGTGGCGCAGAACATAGGCGGCCGCTCAAGATTAAAAATAAATTGAGTGAAAATCCTAATTTTAGATGCTGCACTTTATCGCAGCTATTTCCGCATTGTTTAAAAGCAAAATCACTTTTGGACCTAAAATCCAAACTCTTTAAAACTTGATCTTCAAAGTGTTGGGCAAATGAAAGGCAACAATCGCGGGCTTCGATGTGTTAATTTTTTTTTGTATTTTGCAACACGAGACCATCATCACTGCATAGATTAATCATAGAAATTCATGTTTATCTGAGCCGTACCGCAGCAGAAGGGTTCCTAAACCTGAAATTTGTATACCTGGCATCTTTCCGAAAGTAGCCAGCAGATATATCACGTGATGCGGCATCGGGGCCAATTACTCTTGCATCTCCGCTGGTAGTGACAGCTGCATGCGTGATTTATGAGCTCTTTTTCTTGAGGCTGACATTTCAAGAACATGAAAGATGAGCCCCAAAACTAGTGACTTCGGCTTTGTCAAACTTCGTTTGGGTGGAGCCAAGTGGGCCTGGGGTGGCATCCTGGGTGTTCTAATCCCTGTGGGAAAAGGCAAGACTTGTTTCTGATGTGTTAGTTTTAGGGATTAGAGCGTTTCGTCGCTTTTCAACAGCTAGTTGTGCAATGATGTGATCCACCGTATTAGATGACAAGACGCAGTAACCGCATCTGTTAATGCGAATGATTCAGCAACATCTTACAAACAGTTTCACTGACATGGATTTCTACTGGTTTGCCTCTGTCGTTTGCTTTTTTCATTCTATTCGTGATTCATCCCCTTGTGTAGCCAGCTTGAAATCTATTCCGAGGTCCAGAAACCTGATCTTACAAATACCGCCTGCCCCTGGAATAACGAGCAAAACCACAAGCATTTTATCTTCGTTAGCGCTAAGTTCATTGCAACTTTGTCAGCTGGCATCTCAGGTTCGATCTGCAAAAGGTTCACTGCCTAGTAGCAGCTCGTTGTTCACAGCGTTTATCAGAGCTGGTTCACTTTACGTATTGCTGTTTGTATACCTTCTCCGCTATCGACAGTGAATTCATCACGTATTGAGGTTTGACATCTTTTACTAACCATTGCAAAAAAGAAAAGTTATAACATTTAAGCTTTTCTTGGGTCCTCATGACAAATTTTTTTCGCTTTTGACTATGGTTCGAAATAATGTTGCTGATTCTTTTATGATAAAAGAAGGTCTATTTCAGGTATGCCAGCCAATCAACACTCCAGCTTTTAATTTTGTTTTGTGACGAATTCTGGCAAGAATATTTGATTTAGTATATTGTTCTTAGATTGAACTACAAATAGAACCTTATCTTTGTAACTATTGTGTCTACCGTCAATGAAATACGGTGAACTTTCAAACGAATAAACTGCTAGGCAATTTCTGCAAATGAAAAGCATTTGTTTGCACCAGCACACATGATTTTTGTGTACGCTACTTTGGTTTGCTCACATCATTCAGGATCTCTCTAACCGCATTCTCTGTATGAATAAAGAAAACCAGCGCCATGAGCTTCTTCATGTCTTTGAATCGGACATGCATTTTGTTTAAGGCTATCACCGGCAGTAACCAAAATCGCAGCAGCGATTCTTTTGTTTGAAAGTGAATTAACTTTCATTTCCCTTCTGCTTAGTGCGTGACTCAGCATGCACCACGGTCAAGATTTAACTCTGTTCACTGGTTGTCTTTCTTCTGTTTACTCGCACGGCTATTTTTAAACATTATCCTGTCTGCGGATTAGAAAGATCTCCAATTCAAAATCTATAAACCGTGACAAGCTAACCTTTTTCTTTTGATGTTCTGCAAATGCCAAGTTTGTTTGTTACGTTTTGTCTGCGTAACATTCACCATGTTCAAAACTAAATCTTATTGTTTCATGTCACTAAGTGACGAAACATAGGAAGTTTCTTTTTATATTGAAAACAAGCCACTTAAGACCCGTCATAAATTGGTGTTGAAACATTCATGCTGGGAAACAACGTAGAGCTTTGACTCGATCTGAGGACCGATATTACTAATTGCCCAGATGATATGGACCTTGAGTCAGAGTTAAATTGAGAAATCAAATATATATGCATAAATAACACAAAAGCAACCTTTTACTTTTACAGCTGCTTCGATTCAACGAAAAAAAAATTTTTCTTGCAAATGCTTGGTATTTTGAACGTTTTGGTTTTTGAAGAAGTAAGCGCTTAACAGACTTGGTGTTATTCAAGGCACCTAAACATTAGTTTTCAAATCTTTCCTTGTGTCTACTTTAACAAGAAAATGCTTATCTTTTTGCAATTTTCCATAAGCAACAGTAACATTCCAGTTGAAAGCGTTATTCATGTTAGACGTATTCTCGCGTTGTACTGCAAGTTGTATTATTCCGCCAGTCTGCTTACGCCGAAATTTGGGCTTGTCTCGACAGATACCAACTCGGTGTGTTTTGTTATGTATTTTTACTTTTTAATTTCTTTAAGTGAAGAGAAAAGGTGGGACAGGTATGAAAACGGAACTAAATTGGTTGCCGTAAGTGCTAGACGAGAGGTTGAGTTGAAATTAACATTCCATGCCCCAGCTGCGTCGGAAACTATCTAGGGTCTGCAAGCTGTTTTTTGCCAGTTCCAGTTATAATTCCAGTTACTTTAATTGCGATATTGCAGCATCAATTAATCAAATGGTAGAAGTTCCTTTGTCATAAATTTACTATTTCAACAGGCAGCATTTTTGGAGGTCAATTGCGAGATTGCTAGCTCCGGTTAGGCTGTGCCCGGAGAGCTTTATAAGCACCAAGCATCCTTTCATCTCCGAGTGGGTAGCTTTTGAGCGATAAACACCGTCTAGCTCTAGAGCAATAATGTGCTCTAAAACGATTTTGGCTAAAAAAGAAACAAGAAAACATGCGAGCGAGTTGAAGTAAGGTGAAACTACCTGGCTGTTCATAAAAATCAATCTTTGTTGCATGCTCACGACTAACCCTTCAAAGTGAATGTTATTGTCTGTTCCATGAAGGGGAATTTCGCGACGTTTGCAGTGATTTTTCGATTGGCCCGTAAAAGCGATTCTCTGATAAGACGTATGGTTGTTTGTCGTAGAGCAATTGAACATTGATATGTAGTAATAATCCAAAACAATATTGTAAAGCTAGAAGTGAACTAAAGCAGATTCAAACTTTGGTGAAGTAAGGAAGAGATAATTTAGACCAGAAAGCATAGGAAACTTGCACTGCAAGTAGTTAGGTTCAGAAAAAAAAGAGATTTGCTGTCTTAGGTTTAAATTTGGGCTTAGTCTAACCTGCGCGAGACCATCAGTGGCAATGGTCAAGTGTCGACGCTGGTTGAGAAAACAAGACGCAGTGTTTCGCCTTTTGTTGTCACTTGACGGAAAATTAACAGGGACTGTTTGAACGCAGTGACGTGAAAACTATACTTGGTTTGCAAGAGTGATCCTAAATTTCCAAAGCAAACAAGCGATGTACGAATTACTTGGGTTGAAATCCTAAAAAATGTAATCAGAGGCTAGGATTGCACTTTATTCGATTTCGCCGATGATGGTTAACTGCAAAGGCTTGTGAGAAAAAGCGTCGTTGTGCGGTAGACAATTATCTCCGGACCACGGGCATGCACAAGTGCACAACTTAAGATTATTTCCCAACGCTTTTGTTTTAGCGATACATCCAGCCTTCTCTAGAGGATCCAATAGTGTTTTTTAGGTTTTTCCTGGTCCTATCCTCGCCCCTGCATCTGCATGCTGCATGATGGTGTTCAAGAAAGACTATACCACGTTCCAAGCTGAAAGGTTACTCCTCCCAGATCGTTGAACCGATTTATGCCTCTCGACGGTGTTCGTCTTCGCAAGTGAACTATCTTCAAAGTATATCTTGTATATAAAACCTTCTAGTAAAAACTTCACTTTTAATCTGGCGACGATCTCCCAACCCACAGTTATTTACAAGATGAAACCTCAATGTAAATTTGTTGAGTCTTTCAGAATTATTTGAATCTTGCCCTCTCTTCTTTTACTAATCGATATACCTTGCGCTTTCCTTTGTTTCGCCTCAATGCAGGTCTTCCCAACTGAGTCACAAGTAGGCCTATTGCAGATTTGCTTCTGCGATAATCGTCAGTAGTCTATTTTCACCACTGTAGATACTTCCAATACCTTCGAACTGCGAATGCAATAAGCTATTATGAAACATTTTGTATCTTAAATAGCGCGCAAACGTCTACAGGAACTTCTCACTGGAAAAAGATCCTTGTTCCTTCAGGAAGCAACTTTCTGAGTGTCGTCGGTCAATCGTGTTTGCCGCTTTTTGATCCTATTCCTAAAGTCACGAATCGCCGATTTGGGATAAATGTGATTGCTTTGGCTGTAGGTTTCTTGTATGAAATGTGACCTGTTTTTGTACGTGAACGGGTATCTTCTTTCTCTCGCGCCATAATTGAATGCATCTTGACACTAGGTTATTTGAAAGTGTTGTTGCACTGTCATAAGACTGGATCACGGCTAAGGTTCCCACGGCTAACCTGTATCGTATTAATGGCGCCTGGTGACCTCACAAAGCGGCTTATGTTGTCACAAAGGGTTTTATTGGTTGTGGTATCGTGATGGAATACTGTGGCAAGCATGCACTCGTGGAAAAGAGCCTGAGTGTTGTTTTAAGATGCAACACGCTTCTCGATTAAAAAAAACACAACAACAGGTTGGAAAAAAGAGATTGCTTGCCCACAAACAAACGCCAGTATCGCTTTCATTTTTCCGTCCCTTCGCTTGCGCTTGTCCATTTCGGTCAGTTTCAGCATGGCAGCTTGCCGTGCTCGGGCTTCGCATATGCGGACGCGCTCGTACGCGTCGAGATCAGAGGTAGAGCAGGTTGCATTGAAAGCTTGTAATCCGGCTCTTGTTCGGGTCCACCCCGCCGGTTTCCGGCGAGTGCCTGGGAATTTATGCTGTTTGGTTTAGTCATTAGATGAGCAGGGCCGGCAATTCAAGGGCTAATTCTCTGCTCGTTCAGGTGCTACTGGCAATAAATTAACAAAGCAACCAAGGGTCGTCGTCAATTTCTGCTGACTCCAGCGCTGAGCGAAGCTAAAATTGCGAGAACGCTTCCGCTTGCTTTTGCGGTCGAGTAGCAAAATTGCCACTAAATTTTGCTGAACACCGTTGACACGAATAACCTGCGGCAGCTAAGCCCGCAACAGTAAAAATAGCGCCGAAATTGCTGCTTAGAATCCACCCGCACTTAAAGTCCCTGACCGCAACGCACCGCATAATCGTGTTAATGATGTTTTTCAAAGTTGCATACATTTAGGGGATGCCTGTAAATGGATGAATGCTTGCAGCAGGCCCAAAAACTTTCAGCATGTTATTTGGGGGTTCTGCATGGTTAATCTGTCGAGCTTGAGAAGCTTCAAAGTAAACTGTCCCAGTTTCTGTGCCGTTCAACTTTTACGTGCCAGCAAAGTTTAGGCAGATTTGGAGATATTACAGTTATTTATTACAATATCTTGCACTTGCTTGTTATTTGTTGGTCAAAAATCCTCGCAATAGGCGCAAACATGAGTGTGGCCGGGTTTGTTTGGAATTACTCAATTTTTACTTTAATCTCAAGGTTTGACAATTTCGGACGTCATAAATGATTTAACACAACCATTTTTATTATGATATGTATACTCTTCAAAGCTTAAATCCCAAAACTTCTGTTGTTCCTCTGTGAGTAGAATTGGGAAAGGTTCCTTAAAATCCCCGAGATTTTGGTCGTGGACTGAAAACAAAAAAGACGAAACTTAACAACGATCAATTTCACTTAACCTATGAAAACTTGGCAACAAGTGCTGGGCACAACGTCCAAACGACCCAAAGATCACCTATGTTAAGAAATGAAAAACGAAAGTTAGACTATGTTTATTATCCAAAAATACGGAGTGTAAACAAAGCTTTGTACCAGCCAGCTTCTTGTCTTACACCCGTTGTTGAGTCGGAAGATTTTTGCACCGCTATCGACCGAGCGGAGATCTTAGCACAATATAGCTGGGTTGGTATACACATCTCACTCTTGCCACTTGATACAGTATCTTTTCAGGCTCTTTTCGCGGAGAAAAGCGTAGTATCATTTTTGCTCTTTTCTGGGAGAAAAGTTTTCCTTGCTGGTTGTTTTCATGATTATCGTGCAAGTTGTCAGAAGCATGAACTCAGTCAAAACAGGAATTACGCTAATCGCGGCGTCTTAGCATTCGTTATTTCGTTAGGCTTCTTTCGAGTTTTCAGCGATTTTTGGTTATGACATCACCGGCCACGATCAAAAACGAGAGAAAACTCGTGCAACTGACTTGACAATGAACGTTTGATGTTTTCGCTGATGACTTCATAATCTACAAAGGATGTGCAAAGCCAGAAAAGGACAGACAGGCCTGAAAAATCAATCGTATTGCCGCGCAAAAATTTTTACAGCAAACACCAATTTGCTGCCCCGACGGCAAGTGTAAAGTGTGCTGTTTCTCAGATTGTTTTAAGCATGTTCCAACAGCAGGTTCCAGATATGTAGCAAATTACCACATTAAAGGTGCAACTCTACATGGAAATACATAGCCTAGTTTCCTTTTTGCAGCTGTAAACATTATCGAACCAACGCTTGCGTTCCGTATGCACAAGAATGTCGTGCTCTCGCATCTGTATTTCAAGAAAAAAAATACAAAAAATAACTTATAGGAAAATAAGAGTGAAAGCAAACTTCACGGACAACAGGCACCATTTAACTGGCGACATGTTTGCTTTATTCGTTTCATTGTAGAAATGTTCGAAACCATCGTTCGAAATGGTGGTCATTTGACGAAAAAGTGCCGGACGGTAATGCTCACGAGAGCCCGTCAGTCACGTTGTGCCCTGTGTTGGGAAGGGTTCACTCGGATTTGTCTCACTTTCCACAGTTTACTTTTCAAATCCTGGTCTCTCCGGGAGGTCCATGACAAGACGAAAGTGAAAAGCGTTTGTGTGTTGTACGGGCAGTTTGACCTTTCGACGTTAGGGTGTAGCATAAAGGAACTGTAAGATTTAAGCAGTCCTTTCTCGCTAGGCGCCCTACTCCCGCTTTGCATCGTTAATATCTGGAACTATCAAACGGATCCACCAACGGCAACCGTACGAAGATAATAATCCGTTGTTACCTCTTGACCGGATCAATATTCGACTACGTGCCCAGACACTGTCAAAAAGGGGCGCCCAGACGTTGTCAGAAAATCAGAACGTGCGGGTGTCTGCGGATAAGAAATGGTTGCAGGTAGCACGGGAAGGAACAGACGATCTGGGGCAACGTTCAGATCTTATCTTGCTGTCACGCCCAGGTCTCGCGTCGCTGACTCAACTTGCACGCAAAGGCGAACTGCTGAACGGTAAAAGTTCGCTTCGCTCTCCAAACAATCGATCGCACATTTTGCTTGAGTTACATCGCTGAGGTTTGAGTTGTGCAAGTACGGGCCTAGCATTTCTGAGTCAAGCACGTTTGCGACAGTCAATCCAGTGTAGAATGAAAATACAGGGTCATTGGAATGGGGTAGCTCTTGGAAGCTGTTTGGTATGAAAACAAGCAAACACGAAATTTGCCCTCAGTGTCTTCTTGACTTGATGCTCTGAAAGAGATGAGCATATTATGAACTCGTAAATAATCGTTTCGTTTTGGACACAACGCTTTTTCCGGGAAGGAAGATCGTTTTGAGTATTTTCTGAAAAACAGTTGAAAATACACCAATTGTGTGCGTGTAAGACCCTAAATGTGCGTACGCGCACTGGTGATACCAGCAAGACACGAATCGCGAGGCGAAAAATAAACTGTTGCGCACTGTTCAGACTACAAAACAAGAGCTAGTGCGAAGTATTCTAATGGTTCTCAGTTCGTTAAAATTTGGCTACTAGGAGATCACTTATATTAAACGCACTTCTTACTCCTCTTGCCCAAGATCGATAGGTGGTTTAATTATGCTCACCCACCTCCCATTTTTCGCATGTCTAGGATCCTGCGTTGATTATTACTGCGAGTTGTGTAGCAACGGTAAGAAATTAATTGTGTTGCAGGAAGGCGCCAAATATTAAACTTGGTTCATTCCAAACAGCACGAGAAATTTGACGTTTTGTATTTTGCTTACAGCAATTATAGAGATCCAAGCTGCCGGTATCAACAGTGTTGTCAGATTCTGGGCACCAGAAGCAGGATTATACTTAGCAATGAATGACAAGGGAATGCTCTACGGAACGGTAAGCAGTGTGTTCGAAAATTTAATGTTAAGTGTCCATGAGCCGTTCAGAATTTTTATTGCCGTGGTAACACTTGAAATCAGATTATAAATGTGAAGCCACTTGATTGTGGCACGTCCGCGTTTGGGCTGCGTTTCCACTTTTTTCCAGCTAGCTGATTCAGACTTCAACGTTACCGGCAAAGCAACGTTGACCTGAAACAACTTATTCTGCCCAAGTGATTCCTAAAATAGCCATTCTCTCACTGTGACTTTCAGCGCGACAACCGGAGTCTAATAGCACAAAGACCGTGTGAAGTTAGTCTTGGAAATGGTTGATAATATCCTCAGATTACGGTGAATGACTACTGTCGTATCATCCAGAATGTTCGTCATATATTTCAAACCCGCCGCGGGAAATTATGAGGTGGAAGCTTGATCTTCACTGCGCGGGAAGATCCTGCCTCCCAGCATCAGCATACATGCATGCTACTTTGATGCTACGTTGTCATGTCCTAAATGTCGGAACTAACTGAATGATTCACATGTTCGCAAAATCACGCAGTGACTACCTTGCGCAGTGATGTGTAACGCAGCGATCGAAAGTCATCGATAAGACAAACACATTTTGAAAATAGCCCATTGTAAAAACATGCATGAAGCTAGTTTTAAGTATGTTTTTCTGATCCGGAAAAACGTCTTCGACAGAAAAACCAACTCATCAATTCAAACTTGCAGTTGGAGTACTTTTTTTAAAACTTGCAATCGTAAGAAAATACACTATATCTATCGAAAATAATTATTTCACTATGATCGTATCAGAGTGTATGTTTTGCCTGTACTATGGAGGCATCTTCAGCACATATTGAAATAGAAAAAAGTTGAGTTTTTTTTCAACACTTAGTGCTGAACGACGCAGCGACTCCCAGCACCAGGCCACGTATCAACAACATGTTTTTCAAACGGCCCCTGGCCAGGCAGTAGGCTTAACAAATGACCCTTTGATCTTTGGGGTCGGCCTTGACAAGGGCGCTCCCAGGATTTTCACGCTGACTTGCAAGCGTGTAACGCTAATTGTCTGTTTGGCCGATGATACCGTTGCAAAAAAGGGCTGGGGCGCAGCTCAAACCACACTCCAGCGCAAAGAATTATCGTTCGAACCAGATTACTGTGTTGAAATTTAATGACGTTTTGTTTTTTGTGAGATATCATGATTGGTGAATTTTTTGTTTTTGTGCTGTCGTTTTCCTGCAATGAACACAAAAACGTAACAACTTTAGTTTGCACAAACGTTTTGAGTGTGGACCACACAGTGTTTCACCGAATTAAAATCGGACAAATGTTTAACAGTAAAAGAAATAACGAAGAAATTTGTGCAAAGCAGTATGACAAAAAGCCCCGACTGAAACTGGCGAGACCTTTGACCAGCAGATTTTTACAGAAGTGAAACCTATTCTGTGCGCCTTTAAACCAGTACTGTGCAGAAGGCTTTACCGTTTAACCACCATATCCACGAGCAAGCGGCAAATTGAGCTAATACCATCGAGTATATTCATCGCGACAGGCAAAACTAACTCATCGACAGAAATTTAATCTTCTCCAGCCGTTTTTTTCAATCCTAACTATAATTTATAGTGTAGTCTTTTGTTTACCATTTGATGCTTTATCTTTACTTTAATTCAACCGGGTGCAATGCTTGACAAAAATTTCTTTATGGGAACATTTCTGGTTTGTTTAAGCATCAACCTATACTCTTATTCAATCTTTAGGCTACATCAAAATTTAGTTGTGAAGTTATGTCGTGAGTCAAGACCATCCAGCTTCAGTATTGGTCCCATCACCGTTACGTTCTTTGCCACAGGCGCATCCCCTCAGATGGTTTTCACCGGAGGGAGAAAGCTGAACTTTCTTGTAGGGTTTCATATAAAATAAAAAGTAGAAGGGGGCTTGCTGTTTGTTTCAAGATAACACCCCAAGCTTTCCATGGAGACAAACCTATCTTGTTATTTTTTTCACCCAATCCTCCAAGAAAACAAGGAGAAAAGATAAAACTTGCAGTTGTTATTGTTGTTGAAATTCAGCAGGTAGTGCACGTGCAACTATATCAGCTACGTTGAACTGGAGGTGTCGTTGTTTCTTTTATAAGTTGCAGTGCGTTTGCATGCACGAACGCGAAGCTAACGTCGTACAAACCAACTTAACATTTTCGTGTTTGGGCAGGAAAACTGCAGTGCTCACAAATGTGACTTCGTGGAAGAAATGAACGCTAGATTCTTCTGCACGTACCACTCATTGCAAAGAAGCAGGGAACATCCTGAGAGTAAAAACTGGTACGTGTCCATCGGGCGCTCAGGCAAGCCCCGCAAAGCCAAGCGGCTCAACGCCACACGCATGGCCGTACAGTTTCTCTCGCTCCATCTCTGAGAAAAGTATGGCTGGTGTCCAGCCATTTGCACTATACCTTTGCCAAGGAGCAGGAAAACTACGACTGCGTGAAAGAGTAGCAGCTTGGAATGGAAATAACCCGGTTGCTTATCAACAACATGCAATGGTAGGGTGTTGTTGCAGAGCGAAGAAACAGCTTTCTGATGTCAAGTATGCCTCGTATGCAGCACGAAGTACATTAATGCTACACCAGATGCAATATTTCACATAAAGTGCAAACAATGTGGGAAGATTAAAAACCTTCACACAAACACCTCAATTTTCAACCACCCTTAATCATATTTTCCTGCTTCCTGAACGCAGCTGCGAGTATGGACTTGTGGCAATGTGCTGCACAAGGCAATATCTGATCTACGCTATAATTATATCTTTGCTAGCAGTGAAGCGAATTTGCACTGACGCAAGTCATATCTCAAACTTGTCAGTGAAAAAACGACAAATTTTATTAGATTCCCCATTTCTTTCATTTTTCATAAGAACATTCGTTTTACCACCTCACTCACTTCAGTTGTGTTGGTTTTTTTACCATTCAAACCCTTGCTCAATCTGTATATGTGCAGCGACAACTGCTGGTGTTCTTTTTTTCAATTATTTGCTGCCTCTGACATTTCTTCAACGTTTGTAAGCATTTTCTTTCAAAATCTAAGTTTGTTCCGTTCTATTTTCCGTTTATCATCTGTTTGACACGAGAAAACATTGTTTCTATGCCTATTTCTCGCCTCGCCTCTGTTAATTTTTCGCAAAGTGTGTTATTTGTACTTTATGTGCTCAAACTTACTTGTCCGTCACAAATAATGTTAACACATCAAATTATGTTAACAGGTATTTGACGTGTCAAGATATTATCGCCCTTTAATTTATTTCGCTTTGCATCATATCGACTGTGGTAACTTGCAACCCACACGAAGTGATTATGACGTCATTGTCGGGAAAACGATTGAGCCACTTGCGGCTTGTGAAATACTGCAACTCTTTGCAGTCCTGCCAGCCAGTTTGGAGAAAAAGCTGCGTAGCTGATATCCTGGTGCCGTTTCAAAACATTATAAATAATTCGAACATTTTTGACAGTGCTTTTGGAATACACTTTCCAAATTGTTAATTTCCAGAGCATAGCCATAGAAACATGAAGAGCCAACATTTTTAGAGCGTTTACCACGTGCTTGGACCAACTTGCAAAACTTGCGAAAAAATACGTAAAACAAGCACCCTATATAATGTGCTGGTATTTGCACACGGCATGGATTTCTACAACGCGATCATAGTCCTTAAATCAATGCAGTTTTGTTCCAACAGATTGTCATTTTATTCACTTCATTTGTTGCTTTTTTTTAATGTTTTGCCATTTTCCGTGGGACTCAACCATTTTGCGCAAAACTTCGTCCGTTTGGTGAGCTTCCTTGATTCTCAGCAAAGTTTTGCCTTCCCAAATCTTTCTGCTACCGTTAATTTTTTGCAGCATCGGCGCTTTTGTCTTTTCGAGCTATACACGGCTATGCTCCACCTACATCAACTATGTCCCACAACGCGTGGTGCAAACCGCAATACGAACTTGACAAACGGCAAACTTTAAACTATTGATAAAATTCTCTAAATTCTCTAAACTGGCCGGTAGATTTGATGCTACTGCTGCACTTTGGACGATTTCTATCAGACGAACATCTGCATAGGATGATTAGTTTTCAACACTTAACATCTTGATGCACTAACCGTAAACGAAAGAGCAATCGACGAATCGAGCGAAGTATGTGGTGCTCCTGCTTGTGACGTCATAATCTCGACAAAGAGGAGTCAACTCGATGTAGCGATCTTCCCGTTTTACAAGTCAAAGCCACCAACTGTGCTGCTGTGCCATCAAGAAAGACGCAAAGAACAAAACAAAGAGTGCTGTTGGTTTTGATCAGCGAAGTTAGTTTTTTTTGCAGAGAATAGTCGCAATCGTAAGGCAAATGGCACACCGTCACTTTGAACTAAAACAACATTCGGCACAATTAATAAACAGTTTTTAGCTTGAGGAGTGGAATTTGTGCTGACGTTTGCAACTGATTTTGAATTAGAAGTAAATGTTTCATTCCTTAGATCAGGAGTTTCCAATCTGGGGTATATATGTATCTGAAGGAGTACATTTAATGTGAGCAATAGAAGGGAAAAGTTATTCATATATTATTTATTTCAAAAAATTTATACATATTTCGGTGAATATTATTTTCAAAAATCATTAGATGCTTATTATTCAATACATCTATGATTATTCGTGATCAAATATTTTGTCACAAGAAATTTTAGAGGTACATGCTCATCTGCCGAAATGCTGAAGGAGTACATGGTCAGAGAAAGGCTGGAAACCCTTGATTAGATTTTAAGGTAATCAAACGGTGCAAAACAGGTGCTTTCCCAACTAAATTAAAGTCTTATTTACCAAAGAATTGTTGTACTCAATATACACAGCCTTAAAGAGGGGAAAGCATGGAAAGGTTTTCACCAGCACGATAGCACGCACTTGATCAGAGAATATAAATCGGTGATGTAGAATAAACGAATGCCAGAGGAATGTGTTTCCGCAACAGCAGAGGCAAAACTGGACCCGGATTTTTTTGATGAGGCCGTAAAAATGTCCCCAAACAACATTTCCTTCAGTAAAATAGAAAGTTAAAAGCAAACAAATGGGTATTATCAAAACCCTTCAGCATTAGTAATCTGCCCAAATTTTTGTTCTTCCTCCTAATTTAAGCGTAATTAGTGAAAAAACACGTCTGCTATTTTACTTAGTATATATATATTTGCTTTTACATTTGGTGACGGCAATTGGTGGAAGGCCGAAGGCCGGAATTTTCTTCTTGCAGAGGCAGCTGAAGTAAACGCTTTTGCGCAAGTGGCGATAAAGCAATTCACTCAGTGACCGTGTAGCGCACAGCCGACCTTCCAATTGAGAGGCGGGTTCTTCACCACTAACCTATTGTTTTGTACATTCAGTATTATCCTGCTTAACCGGATTTCTGTCTCGCAACTTTATACTGATGCCTATTCCATTTGCAAACCGAAATGGGGCGCAGTAACACAAAAGAGCGCAATTACCTGCAAAGGTATCGCTTCAAGACGTCTCCTGGTGTTTTGGGAACTGGGAAGCAGTTGCACAAAATTGCCCTCTGCGGGCAACGTATGCCTGCGTGCATGTACAACATGCGTTTGTGCGCAACGTCGACAATCGCGTCACGAAGTAGCAGGGAACGCTCTCTTGCTCGGAGTTGTGCTGGTGGGACGAGCGAAGTTTCAACAAGGAGCGAAATCCTCGTAAATACTTGCGAGGAATCAAAAGCATGAAAGCGACCTTCTACAGATATTGCCTCCGCAACCCTCCTGACAGGGAAATGCGTTTTGAAATTAATGATTTAATGCAGGGGTCTCAAACACGCGGGCCACATGCGGCCTGCGGGCCCATTTTGTGCGGTCCGCGATGCTTTTCAGAATTTTCAAATGATTACCATTTACATTAAGTTATTTATTTTATCATTTAAAAGTGCTCGGCCAGCAAGTGAACAAGTTCCTCTCAATAACAAAGGTGGAGATGGCTAGAAATGGTTTCCCTATAACTTACAATACCTTTCGCAGGCAATAAGATGTAAAGCTGTTTCTAGTAAGGTTCATGTAAAAGCTGTTTCAATGTTTCTATTAAGGCTCAGGTACCGCCGTTTTTGCGTCAGCGTCACAATGCGGCCCTCCGGTTACTTCATAAGTCATCATTTGGCCCACGGAGCAATTTGAGTTTGAAACCCATGATTAAATGAATGAATAAAACCACACAAGCGATCGCAGGAGTTTTCTTGAACCTGCAGCGTACTAAGGGTAAAAGAACTCTGTGCTATAATCGTCGGCAGGTTTGCTTCCTGGAGGAAGAGAACTTAACAAATTTTGTTGTCGAGAGCCAAATGAACAAAAGTTTATGAATCCAGCCAGTCACTTACCATCTTACAGTTTTTCCGGTAGATTTTGGCGCATACTTATCCACTCGTATATTGCTTAACAAATAATAGATAGTATACAAAGCAACGATGCGGAAATGCAAGCACTGAAAAATCTAATCTACATCGCTGAATGGAGACACTTTGACTGCGTTGGAGACTCAAGCAAAAGAACAAGCATTTATAATCATATCATATTGAATGCACTGGCAATCATCTAGCAAAATAAGTTAAAGAAGTCGAGTACCTGTCGCTAAGTTAGTTCATTGATTAATTTCATTGGACTTCATAGCCGATTTGCTTCTGGGGAAAGTCGTGGGGGAGTGTTTCCTTTAAGGTGCGCAATTGCGCAGATAGCACCAGACAATTTGCGCAGTGCTATCTCATTTCCGCGCACTTCCAACATTCTATATTTAATACGGTATACATATATCGTATAGCCCTTTTAACGTTGGGAACGCTTCACTGGTTGCGTGTCTGCATGGTTGCGCAGTTGAATGCGCTTCATGCGCAACAAAACAAACGTTTGCTCAATGTAGAAATTTCTTTAAGGGAACACTGTCGCGGGGCAGCAGCCTGAGGAAGACACGAAATACGTCACTTGCATTTAAAAGGTCTATAAGGTTTTCTATAGGCTTTAGAGCAGGGGGGGGACCTGCGGCCCGCGGATCAAATGCGGCCCGCGTGAAGATTTGATATAGCCTGCACCAGAATTTTCGATACCTAAGTTAGAGTACATCATCACGTCAAAACGAAGCAGCATGATAAGGAGGTACGTAGTAATTCAGAAGAAGTCACTCTAGTAGGTATCTTTTGGGCATTCTCACGATTTTTCTTAAAATCCCTAGTTTTGTGGGGTCTTTGCCAGTTTCCTTTGCCCCTCAGTTTGCCCCACTTTTCCAGACCTCCCCTGTCATTTTGCCAGGCCTCCCCTGTCGCTCTGTCGGTTCCCTTGTTGGTTTCCCCTGTCAGCCCGCCCTGTATCCATGAGCTAAGATATCTATTTTGTCAGGCCTTATGATACGTTTGTCGTGAGAACTTGAGAGGGCTATTTTGTTGATTGTCTCTGTATAGATTTCATGTTGATGACTCCGGAAGATATTCATAGTTCTTAGTTGTTGTCTTCCGGAGAATAAACATTTTTTGAAATCTTCGAAACTGATGCTTTTTTGACGACTCCTCTCTTGATGCCCTTACACTTTTTTTCTTCTTCACCATCGAGTTTCTTGATTGCGTAGAGTTTTACTCGTAATCCGACAAACTCTGTGATTATTTCACCACCAGGTTCATCCTTAAACATTCCTGGAACCTTCTTGTTGATTCCTGTTGGAATGCTCAAAGGATGGTTTGGTGAAAAATTTGAAGGGTTGAATTTTTGTTGGGCGTCAGATGAAATATCTTTGTAGAAATCTTCTGTTTCGATTTCATAGCAAAGACTGTCAGTGTCTGTGAACAACACATTTGCCTTGGATCCATATTTTTTCTTGATGTTATTATAATGAAACTCATACATCAAGGTCTTTGACAAACCAGGATACTCATTCCGAGATAGACCGGTTTGTTGAAGACTAGTTCTGTCTTCTTCATGTGCACTGCGACAAGATTTTCACTGAATACAGTGCAGTGATCAAAGTTTGCTTTTGCAGCACATTTTTTCAATGACTTTTGGTTATTGACCAGTCGAATATTCACTCGGTTTCGAATATTTTCCATCGTCTTTCCAAAGACGCTGTTGTTCATGAGTTTGAAAAAATCTTTCTCAAACTCGTTTTGCGCCTTGGAGCGAAAGTTTGTATTGAACTCAATGTATGGTTTCAACCTCGCATTTTCATTGAATACGATTCCGCGGTGAACCTTTTTTAGTTTCAAACCGAGATCCAAATATTATTTCAAATTTTTATAATGAAGAACATATTTCTTATTGTCGTTCAAATTTTCTCAACTTTGTTGACAATCAGTCTCTCCGGAGCCAGCGGATATTCATTATGCGAATCATGAAGCTTCTTTGGATATTCCAGGTCGACCTCAAGGATACATCCATCTGAAAATTCTCTCCAATTTTCCAAATCGTTTTCATCCATCCATCTGAAATCACTAACAGGTAGCGGAAAACTCATTGCCAAACCATAGAGATTGTTAGCGTCAAGATATTGGATGAATTTTGATTTTTCATTCGGATCGAATTTCTCATCCATATATTTATTGTTCGCCTTGCCACATCGTTTCGAAATCATCGAGACTCCTCCAGGAATGCCCTGCTCGAACATCAAAAGCATACCCGGATCAGAAAGAAGCTCAAGTTGAACTCCAGTCTTTTTCAGACAAGCATCCCAGGCCAACCCGGTGCCGTGTAATACCACGCCGGATCCAAATCATAGTTATTCATGCAAATATCTCTGAAATTTTCAAAAACATCCGCCAGGAGAAGAACATCTGTCTTGAGATACAAATCATGATATTTTCGGAAACTTTTCATTTCAAACTGTTTCCAAACTTTCTGGGCATGTTCGTAATCTTCATCTAAAATTTCTGAATCTATGAGTTTTGAGAAGAATGCTTCCTTGGGCGAAAATTGTTTTTCAGTCAGTTTTTCCAAACAATCAAACCAATCATAAGGAAACACACCTTTTCTCAGACATAATTCAAAGTTTTTAGAATGTGTCTTCATGTTTTCAAACTGACCCCTTTCAAGATTATTTGTTAACTTGTCAAGACCGCTGGACATAAACTTGAGACTATCAATAAATCGAATTTGTATTTCAGGTGTGAGTTTTCATCATTAACACTTTTTGAAAAGCTTATGTACTTTTCCTCATTGTTTGGAATGCAATCAATATTACCTTGTGTTTTCCCGAGACTACTGATAAATAAATGTGAATCATATCCAGCAAGGTTATGAAGAATCACCGGAACATGTTTCGGTTTTCGGAAAAGCAAGTTGTATTGATTGTGAGCCGCTCCTCTGAATTTGCCGGAATAGTGACAATGGTCTCGCACTTTCTTTTCACCATCCTCAAATGGGTTCTTACAAATCCAGCATTAAGCCGCTTTCTCAAAATTTGTCTTCTCTTCTTCTGTCAAGATCATCTCTTTCACTTCTGATGACCAAACTTGGTCCACTTCACCTCGGAGCATCTTTACAAAGATTTCGGCCACGTTTTCGCCTTCTATTTGTTTTGTATACAAGACAGGTCGCGACTTTTTCCCATCACAAACAATGTAAAAGTAGAATCCAGACGGTTCATGCTTTTGGTAAGCTTTCGTAATGCTTCTGTCAGGATCCGGCTGACATGAGTCAGTCGGTTTTTTGAAAGACTCGAAATCGGCATAAACCACAATCGGCACTCTCATCGAATGCTTATGATTTTTAAACTCTAAAATAGTGTCTTTCTTCGGAAGAACAATCCTGATAGCTTCGTGGTTCTGACAATTTTCCTCATGCTTTTCCAAGGCTTTCTTGTTTAAAATGATTAAGACATCTATCACAAATCTCAATTGCGCCATGATGTTTTGAAACCTGCTTCGAAACAAGTCTTGAAAAATTCTTAACAAGACAATAGTGTTTGTTCTCGAGAAGAAGGAGGCGAACCTTTTTTCTCTTCTGAGCTTGGATATTCTCAGGGGTAAACACACTCCGCTTCATATCCAAAAACAATAACTTCAAATTCAGGATTTAGTTTCTCAAACTTGTCAATATCCTTCAAGTTCATCGGAAACTCAATTCCTTTGAAATTGAGAGACTCCGCCTGCTTCCTCAAAATTTTTGTGATTTACTCTGAGTCTCTTTCAACTGGATTCAATCCTCTTGCGATACACCATTTGAAGCATTGGTTATCAGTGTTCTTCATGTTGATGAGTGCCTTCTTGCTCGCTAGAAATTTCGGAAGAGGAACCCAAGAACTTCCGTTCAGTGGCTCATATCCAATAGTGTGAATATCAAGTGCCACAATTGAGTGAAATGTCCACCCACTCCCATTCATCTGAAATTTTGCAAGGTCCTCGAGAACTTGTTCTGCCAAGAGACTCCACAATTAATTCTTGTTTGTTGATTCAAGAACAATTTCATTTTTTACCGAAATTGATGTTCTTCCACGAGGCTTTGACCAGTCTTGAGATCTGTTTTTTTCCATATTTGCTCTCAAGATGATTTTCACTTTGGTTTGGGTTTGAATTTTTGCGTGTGCCTTTCGTTTCACAGCAGTCAAAAAGGATTCTGGATCAAATGTCACATTGCCGCTTGGTTCAAGTGTGAATTGATTTGTGAAACCCTTGAAGGAAGACTGTTTTTCCTTCATCAATTTCAACACCTTATCATCAATTTCGTTGATGATTTGTGTCTTTTTGAGCTTTGTAACATTTTTGATTCCAAGTTTATTTGCTTTCACCAATAGATTTCGTTTTCTCAATTGATCCAAGTCTTGCGGTTTTGAAAGCAAATTTTTCAACTGTGCTTTCTTGAGTTTTGAAATGTCATTGAAGCCCCGAAGTCGTGCCTCGGCTTGTTTGAGAGTTTTCTCTTTCCCGAAAAATTCTCTCAAACATCCTTTACCAACAAGTTTTATCAACTTTTGCAATGTTTCGTCTTTCATTTATTATAAGGTGAAATTTTCTTTAAACTTAAAAATTTTATCAACATCAACAAAAAATTCTCTCTCCCGTGAATGGGAGAGAGAATTCTTGTGGAAATAACAAATTAATGATAAATTATTGTAATTTTTTTATTCTCCCAAACTCTTCCATTGTTGTATATGAAATAAATTCTAGTTTTCCCAAAACACTTGGAAGCTTCGGATAAACTTGGGAAATATTTTGTTTCATTTGTGTCAAGGTCAACAACCTCAACTGATTTTCTAGCAATTCTTCCAACCAGGTTTTCGTTTCACACCTTTTTCAAGTTCAAGAGCTTGATCAACCAGCCCTTTTTCTTCGATGATTTTCCACATTTGTTTCCGATTCATATGAGTGAGCCCTCTGGCATTTTCTTTCAATACTGAAATCATCGTTGGTCTCGAGATTTTCATTTATATTATAATACATTTGTTTAACTTAATATTCAACACGCATTTTCTGCCCATCGCTCTGGAAAATGAGACTTTTATCACTGATGCCAACGGCAAAAGCTTCTGTGTTTGCAGGGACGTTTGCTAATAACTGGGCCTTTATCTGAATGTCAGTCACTGAGTTTTTCAGTTTTTCGCTCCGTTTTGTCACATCAAAAACAAACATTGGGAACAATTCCTTGCAATCTGCTGGAGTAATGTTTGGAGAAGAAATCAACTCTTCAACATTGTAGAACTTTGTGCTGAATGCCGCTGCATCTGCATAGACCCTTGAAAATTTTTGCTGAGTAAAGTTCATACCATCATAATCAATCTCAGGATACCTTCGAGAATTCTACATGACAAACATATTTGTGAGATTATAGTGATAAAAAATTGATGGGTTGTGTTGCTGGTTTCCAGATTTATCTGTCTGAAACGCCACGATTATCCAGCGAGGTTTCTCCACGTCTGATTTCACCGACAATCGCCAGGTGAAATTTCTCGTTTGAAAGACTGGGATCGATTCGCATTGAACCATACGGTATCCGACTGGGAGACTTGATTTTGATTCAATTGTTTTGTAGAGTGCAAGTTGTTCTTGCAAATTTGGAGTCACATGTGGCATATACCAAGAAAGCTTTGACAAAACAACCTTTCCAGCATCAACTGCAGCAGCTCTGAAAATTGCGTCATTATCACCCTTTCTTACAAGAGTTAGTTGATGTTTAAAACAAACTTTCTCATAGTCATCACAAAACCCAAAGATGTGTTTCAGCGGGATTCTAAATGAAAATGTGCCTTTTGGGTCAGGCTTCCGAATAATATATTCTTGCCGGGCTACAAAACCATTATTCTGATTATTTCCAGCAATTGAAGCGTCTGTGCCTGAATCTTTATACCACAATTGGTGCAGGCCTGTGCTTTTTTGAAAATCATCTGGAAATTTCAACAGCCCGAGCAGCGTTGTTGCCTGCCCAGGGTGAAACAGACTTTCAATCTCTTGTCCTGAAAGTTGGTATTTTATGTTGTTGAAAAGATGCATCATAGCATTGTTTGTTAGCGTGATGACGTCATCATCACCGTAAACAGCGTTGTCAGCGTTTTTCACCAACTTACCATCGAAAACCAGATAACTTTCACTCGGATGTGTGAACAAGTCTTGCGTTTCAATATTTATCCTAATTTCCCCAGGTCTATTAAGGTCAGTGCCGGTGATTGGTTCGTAACTGTGATATTCGTAATCTTCAATTGATTCATCAATTTCTAGTTGTTGAGTAATTTTTAAGATTTCCATTTATTATAGGCGTTTTTTTGTTTTCACTTTAAAAATCAGGTAGTCTATAACTCAATACCCTGTTGAAATATTTGAGTTGTTCAATAAGGTTTTTGTGGGTTTCAAGCGTTTTTTAAAACATCTTTGTTTTCTTCATTTATTCAACCGTCTGACAAGGTTTGAATCTTGATCGCACGCTGCCCCGACCCAGCTATCAAGTTGTTCAAATTTGGTGTCACCTGCTGTGCCTTCTGTGGTGTTGCCACTTGAGACGCAAGCGGGGGTGTTGAAGACGCAAGTTTTGATAAAATTTGTTGTGATTTGGGAGTCAACTTTGAACTCGCAAAATCAATAGCTTTTTGTCCAGCCTTTTGCCCAGCACTTCGAGCGATGTTCAAAGCTGTGTCAACAACTTGCTTTTTACTGATTAATCCAGACAAAACGTCTTTGAGCTTTGAAAAAATCCCTGTTCCACCGGCTTGATATTTTCGTTTATATCTGCGTCTAATAACTATCATTTATTTAATGTAAGCATTAAGTTTTTGTAAGCATCATGAGACAAAATTTTTTGCCTCAAAAGTTCATCACAAATGCTAACGATTTCATTTCGAAGACCTGTGTTTCCTGCTTGTTTCGACACCATCAACAATTCCAACCGTTCACACAATGCGTTTGGGTCACTTAGGAGAAAGCCTTGTCCTTGTGTTTTTTTCTGTTGACGTTTTGAGTCTCGCTTTGCTTTTTGCTTTGTTTTTTTCACATATTCATCCCAAATTGGTTTTATGAAATTAATCCATTTGAAGCTTTTGCTTTCGAAAGGCTTATCTGGATTGTCTGGATGTCTTATTGCATCAGCTTCAACCATAATTTCTCCATATTTTTTCTCGTCGTCTTTTGTTGGAAAACCAAGTTCTGGTTCTTTCATTGTGGTAGTTGCCAAAGACCTTGGGTCCCACGATACCATTTGCCTTTAATAACCAAATAGTTTCCACCTATTTCAATCGGATCTTTTCCTATATAAAACTGCCCATTTTTATCCTTTAGCCCATAGTGTGAATGATCACCACGCTTTCCATACGAAGCACACAGATATTGGTCTGCGATTCTCCCAATATTAATTGGCAATGGAGGTTTAGCGGGAGCGACAGCGGCAGCATCTGGCAATGCTTCGGGTTCAGCGGGAGTGTCTGGCAAGGCTTCAGGTTGTGGCATGTCCCAAAGTAATGCTGGGGGCATATTTTCTATTGCTTCTTGAAGTGGAGCGAACTTGGAAACAATTTCTTCAGATGACGTTTGTTGTTGTTCAGTTATTGGCTTGAATATTGTTCCAAAATCTTCATACATTGATTGCTCACCTAATAGTTCTGAGCGAAAATCATTCTGAATTTTGTTCTTGGTTTTGACATATTCAGCGACAAGTTTCTCACGTTTTGATGGGTCTTTTGTTTTTAGAAATGACATTTATTATATATTCAAATTTTTGGATAGGGTTCAAATTGCATTCGTACTAGGTTCAAATTAACCTTGATAAATTAATACTTTTTTATACAGTTTTGGATCAATGTTCATAACTTTTTGTAATTCTTTACATTGCTCTGGTGTTAGTGTGTCGTTCAGAAACGCTGTTACTATTGAGCTTTTCATTCCAAGACTTTGTTTTTCATTTGGCATTTTATTAAAGTTTAATAAGATCTTTGTTGTCAACCCAAAAGTTGAAACTTTCTGGATAGCCCTTCCATTTCACCAATGACCTTGTTTTGCCTTTCTTCACAATCTTCTCAATTCTGTAAACTTCTTGTGATGTCTTCTGAAGCTCTTGCTCGTAGAAAGTCCCTTGGATTTCTTCAT